>MDTB01067408.1_pt1 | contig 17782 bp, 13 predicted proteins | sample 811161 | NCBI WGS metagenome assembly MDTB01 (sample SAMN05326650, study PRJNA326480) | marine metagenome | isolation source: seawater | place: Mediterranean Sea | collected 2009
TCAGGCTCAGGCTCAGGCTCAGGCTCGGGCTCGGGCTCAGGCTCGGGCTCAGGCTCGGGCTCAGGCTCGGGCTCGGGCTCGGGCTGTGCGGGGGCGCTGTCTGCATACATTGACCGCGTAAGCATCCCAGGGACGTACCTGCCTCCGCTTTCTTCTTCGTACGCGGGAGGCCCAGGTTGCGTCTCATACTGTTCCCTTTTCCCCGGTGTCCCCCTGGTGCGTCTGTACCAGCCCTTTTCGGGTATGTAGACTTCATCGTTGCTTTCCTCCTCGTTTTGGTCAAGCTCCCCGTACTCGTAGTTGTCTGTGTTTGACATCCACAAGAGGGGGATCGTAACGATAAAAATAATGCCGAATCCAAGAAGGAACGACACATAAACAATGGAGTATTCGCTGACGTACTGGATGTCGTACGCATTCTCGCGCCCGGCCTTGTGGAGGGTTAGGGCGGAATTCCACACGAGCATTGCCGAGTCGCTGTTAAAGCACGAGAGACGAGTGTTGTAAGGCTCATAGGTCTTTCCATTCGCATCCGCGACGGAGCTAATCATGCTCGGGTCCATCTCGTCTCGGTAGTAGGATTGTGTGTCTATGGTCAGCCCTCCCAGCATAATGGCCAAGATGCCAACGAACAGATGGTATAATGCAGCCCCCACTCTTTTTGCCGTATCGCTTCCGTGTCGGCTAAGGTATTCCTGGTAGGACAGCAATACAATTTCCAGGACCACGCTGATGCACAGAGCGGCAAAGAAAACCCAGTTGGCTCTCCACATGACTGCAAGGCGCGCGTCCGGGTTTTCTTCAATGTTGTAGGACACGCAGTCCCTCCATATACTAAAGGGGGAGTACGGAAGGTAGAGGCCGGAGAGACACATATGGCTGGCGTTCTGCATCAGAGAGACCTCGGACTTGTCCTCAAACCAAAACTGGGGGATAAGGCCGCTGAGGTCGCGACACGCGGGGCCGCTCTTCTGCGATACCGCCGTACCACAGGCCCACTTCTTTTTAAACGAACATCCGTAGTTTGAAGAGTATTTGTCGGAAGTCGTATCTGGCTTTGAGATGTCCGCGTTTCCTGTGTTGTTGGATCCGTACATGATGTTTTGTGGGGGGTCTTTGCACGCCTCCACGCACATGGGCTTAAACCATTCTTTGTTGTAGATTTCCGGCTTAAACACGGTGGAGAAATCAGCCGCGTCCCGCGAAAAAACAAACCACCCAACGCCGCCCGTCTGGGAGAGCATCAGAATGCTCACAACAAACATAGAGAGAACCCCAACAAGGCGGCACCACGCTAGCCATTTTGCTAGCGCCCGAACGGCCCCCATCTCCGCAGCACCGTGTTGCAAGTTTACATATATTATTCGTTTTGGTTTATATCCTTTATATCTTCGGATTATTCAGAGGCTTGGAAATGAGAAGATCCGGCGGCAACCCCCGGAGGCTCTTTGGTGGAAAGTTCCAACGTGTAAGGGGGCTGCGAAGATACAATTCGGATTCGGATGACGACGAAACGCTCCTCTTTAGCAATGAAAATAACAATTACACTTCTAATAATACCCTGGTAGATGTTGAGACCGGCCGCACAAAGAAGGCATGGCGGGTACTGCCCGTAAACACCCCGGAGCAAATACTCGCCGACGAAGATCCGACCTGCCACGTTGTTTTCCCTGCCGGGGTCCATCTCCGAGTTGTATCCAACCCCAACCCCTGCGATATGGTTCTGTCCTTTCAACTCGGGGGGTTTGTCAATAAAGAACCAGCGGTCATTGTTCCGAGCATGGGCGCCGTGCACGATGTGGAAATCCTTTCTCCGCCTCGGGAAGACGGTCCACGTTCACAGAAGTGGTGTGAGCTCTTCGGCATTGTACGTATTCGCTCTTTGCCGTTTATTAGCATTGTCTAACTGTCCGCCCGCAACGCACCAAGATAACCGAAACCAACTTGGAGAAAGGCATTGTTGAACGCAAAGATGAAGGGGACTTGGTTGTCTGGAGAAAATTTAGACACAATGTCGAGCTTCTCACGCCCTTTGCTATGTTTAAACACAAAGAGCTCGACAGCAGCACAAGCCCCTACATGTTGTATAGCGAGGAAGACTACGCGGATCTCCTACAGGCGTGCCGGGGAATTCCGGTCGGTGAAATCACCGTCACGGCAGCACCCCTCTTCAGCAAGTTCGAAAAGCTCGACCTTAAGCCGGTAAATACCCCAACCAGCCTATAAATGCAGCCTATAAATGCACCAGGATATCGCACTAACAACTAAATACAACTTCTAGATACATCTTGAACTACTAAGCCCTGCGGTAGTATCAAGTGCACTACCGGATACTACAGACCCAGATTCATACGTTGTGGACGACGGTACTGTTATTCAAAATATACCGATATCCCCGAGTACGGAAAATCGAACCATTTTATTTGACGAACAGGAAGACAACATACTTGAAAGTATAGCACAGTACGCTATCGACAGCGAATCCACATTTACGTAAATATTTATGATATTAGAAACTCCCGGTAAACGCCAAAGCGCCATTCTTGAGAACATTTTTTTCTCACTGCCCCACAAACCCATCAACTTTCACAACGCAGATACCTTTAAGAAGTCTCCGGTTCCTTTCATCATGCCCCTTACAAACAATGACGAAGCTTCCGACAACGCCTTTTCCGACGACGGCAGTTCCACTTACAGCGACGGGGACGATAATACTAGCATTGCCGAAGACTCCGACGCACTCGACGAGAATCTTTCAGACACCGATGACGACGACTCGTCGGAGGGGGACTACGAAGAGGCGGAGGTCCTCAACAGTGCTTCCCTTAGCAGCTCGCCTCCGCAAAAGGAACCCGCAGGCACGAAATCAAACGGCAAACCAAAGCCCAATGTGTGCTCGAACTCGAGCTCGAACTCCAAGCCCAAGTCCAAGTCCAAGACCCCGAACCCGAGCCCAAAGGCGAAACCGAAAGCAAAAAACAGGCCCCCCTCCCTTTCTGCTGCAATGAGAAAGAAGGATCTTTTCGGTGGTTCCGAGGAAAAGTCCAAAAGCGGGACATCCTCATCCTTTCCCGCGTTCCCGGGGGACACTGCACAGACTGCGAAAAAGAAACAGGACTCAAAAACGTATCGCCTGTCTGGAGGTTCCAAAAAAAAGGGCATCCAGGAGATCATTCCCATTGGAAGCAAGGCTGTTGTCGAAAAAAAGCAGAGCAAGCTCAATTTTAGGAACGACGCGCCCAGCTCTTCTTCTCCCAGGCCCAGGCCCAGGCCCAGGCCCAAATCCAAATCCAAATCCAAGTCGACTTCAAATGCCATGCAGGTTGACGAACCCGAAGGGTCATTTGAATCCTCCCTTCAGACAATGAAATCAACTAAAATGGAGAACGGAACCTACCGCGGGAAGGTCGCCTATATTGTTCGCAGGGGTAACCTCAGCTCCAAATACATCATGCAGGTGCCACGCAGGGGGAAGAGGCACCCGGTTCTGGGGGAATGTGAAAAACAGCCCACTCTCACTGAGCAGATCAAAGCTCTTACCGAAAGCAAACTGCTTCGCTTCCGAGACCTTACTTACGTTTACATTCACGCCAGCGGCAAAAAGGACCAGGACGGGGTATTCGTTGCAGGGCTCTTTACCTCGTCTGGAACCATGACCCACGTGAACGCCACCACTGTCGAGCTTCCCGCCTACAAAGAATTGTATGCCGAAGAGGGGGGCACAAGCCACAGGCAGGCAAAAATAAAGGACGTTATCACCTCTGAGAACAAACAGAAGGGGACGTCCTTTGTTTTGAAAATTGGGGATGGCGGCGAGGAAAAGATGGTTGAGCTCCAGCTCCCCTTTCTTTCGACCCAGGCCTACCACTCAATTGTGAATGAAGATCGTCGCGTGACCAAGCAGAGACTGGGAAGGGACAAGGAGAAAGAAAAGGAAAGGGAAACAACCAAAGATGCCACTGCCAGTGCCGTTTCAGCACTGGCCAAGGCAACGTCCGACGTTGTCAACCAGGTTTCTCAAGGCACGTCCTGTCCTGGGGCTCCCCTAAAGAGAAAGCGCGAGGAATCCAAAGAGACGCCCGAGCCCGACAGCCCTGTTGTTTGGCCCTTGAGCGACAAGAAGCGCCGCATTCTTGGACAGATCATGGCCAAGATGCACGAGAGCAAAATCGAAAAGTTTGCAGTGGCAGTTGACATTGACACCTCCGGGCTCGAAAAGAAGCTTTACACCGTCGATATGAACATCGGCTCGGTGAATCTGATCTAAAAATTACACTAAATTTATATATGCACCACCTAACATAAAAAAAACAATAAAGTCAGAACATGTTTAAACGCCAGAGCAGCTGCCTTGATGGGACCCCAGGTAATCCTGAAGAGGAAATGGTAATTGACGAACCCCAAGAGCTGGAGGGTTCGGCCAAGCGCGCGTGCACGGAAAACGAGGACGAGGACGAGGACGAGGACGAGAACAAGGACGTTTTAATGAAGGAAGCCAATAAGAATAGCGATGGCGCCAAGATACAAAAAGTGGCAGATGTTCAGGTCAGGTGTGCCGGCGATATCAACAGGGTCCCTCTTACGCTTTCAGACGACGGCAACAGGGCGTGGGCAAGGCGCAGGGAGCCCCCCTTCCAGCTCCAAGTGGCAAATCTTGGATCCGGGCAGGTGAAGTGGAGAGACACCACCACCCCAATAACGCTCGGTGCCCAGGGCCTTACGCGCTGCGGGGCTCACGGGGATTATTTTGTCATGCAAAAGCATCAGGACGGCATGGTGGTTTTCACCGACGGCGACAAATTCACCGAGACGCTTTATCTATTCTGGAATCGGAGCAATAACACCATTGAGGTTGTGTCCCAGGCTGACCACGAAGCTTCTCCCCGTAAAAACCCCGAATTTGCCATCTGCACTGCCATGGCGTGCGTGGGTCTGGGTCTAGGCTTTGCCGCAATCATTGAGGATCATGGTCTTGTTTACGTCAACATAGCCCAGTTCGTGTACTCACCGTACACCGTGGTCGACATTGATACTTCTTGCCCAGGAAATATCATTACAAGCTTGTCTGTAAACGCAAACCAAATTGCCTACTGCATAGGCAACGGGGAACACGACCACACGCGCAGCGTAGTCGTGTGCAACATCCTCGAAACGGGTTCAAAGGCATATCTCCGCATTCCCAACATGAACCCCATAACCAACCTCGACAGCGACGAACAAATATGGCAGGTCAGCCTTGGCGCGGACTGCGTGTGTGTCATCACGACCGAGCAGTGCATGTGGGTGACCCTCAAGTCCAAAGTCTGGAAAACCAGCTCTACAAAGGGAGTGGTGGCGGCTTCAATCAGCGCGCTGACCCGCACAATAGCCTTTCTGACTGTACTGGGCGACTGCTTCATGGTTCACGCAGACTGTGACCGCGTCACTCAGAGACTCAAGGACGGGTCTCGTATACAGCCCTTTTACACGTCTCATACGCGAGATGGTGTTGTTGCGTGGGGAAGCGAAGGGTGCGCGGCATATGAAGTTGTGAGAGCCATAAAATGCGGAGGCGAGATACACCAAATAAGCAAGGGGTTTGTGAAAACGTAAAGTTTACAGTATGGCATTCTTAAATAAGGACTAACAAAGGTGCATCCATCCATAGCATTTTTAATATATACCCCCTCCACATTACTTTTTTTTTGAACGAACAAACATAGTACTATCTCGTAGTTCAATATATACCGATATGGTAGTCCTACCCACTGCCTACTTAGTCCACTGTATGAACACTGTAGTACTTAGAGTACGGGCACTACGGTGCTTTGTTCGTTCAAAAAAAAAGTAATGTGGAGGGGGTATATATTAAAAATGCTATGGATGGATGCACCTTTGTTAGTCCCTATTTAGGCTATTTGCTTGGGTCAATTTCGCACGTCTTCCTGACAATTCCCATAATAAATGTGTAGCACCTGTCTATCACATCCGGGGTAAAGTTTTCTATGTCTTGTATGTATAGACCCTGGTTTTTTCTGGGAGGCTTTATCCTTTCCCAGTTGGTTTGGATCTCCTCATAAAGCTCCGCGAAATCCACCCTGTCTTTATTTACCTCGTAAAAGTCAAGGGCGCTTGATGCAGTTTCTCTTAGCGCTTTTATAAACAGGTTCTGTTTATTGGCACTCTCTGCCACCAGAGCATGGCTTGCTCGCTCCTTCATGACGTGGAAGAAATGCGAAATAATGAGGGCGAGGCAGCTAAGTTCCCTTAAGAACTCAATGTTTCCTGCTTCCTTCTCCTCTTTGTAGTGCTCTGCAGTGCCGTACCCCCCCGAAAAATTTTCATAGTTGTGTAGTGCATCCGCTGCCCAGTGGGAGTAAGTGGCCTGTCCCATGTAGAAATCCATGATGGTTTGAAATCTTGAACTCAAAATTATGCACTGGCCCTCCGGTTCTGTGAACTCTGAATTCTCCCGTCCCCACGTCAGTTTTTCGTGGTTTGTCCTCCATAGAATGTGGCATCGGCGCCTCGCGGTTCTCCAGTCCTTCAAGTCTTGGTCTTCTTGGCAGGTTTGAAAGATAAGTTCAAGTTTGGTAGGCTTGGGTTTATCGCAGCACCACCCCTCATATTTTGCGTTCCACGCGCAAGTAGCATCTGTCTCATATTCAAGAAAGACTTTTCCCTCTGGGCACGGGTCTTCGTCCTCCGAGGATGAAGAGCCTTCATAATATTCGCCGTCTGACATTCCTGCGTTATGCTGTATGCTTTCAATTCATATATCATATATATATGCACCAATGCAGGACTTGCAAGTTAAAATGGACAATGCGATCCAGCCCGTCAAGGAGGCGGCCGGGAAGAAGAAAAAAAAGAAGAAGCGCTATCTAAAAAGGGAGATCCAAAGGCGAGTCAAAAGGAATCACTGCAAGATGGTTAAGATGCACACCAACATCATGGGCGAGATTCCATGGCTCGACAAGCTCAAGGCGTGGTCCCAAAAAAACCTGTCGCACACCGCCCAACTTGTTCTTCAGGGTATGATCAAGAACGGATATCGTCTCCCCATGCTAGTGGACAAGGCGGGGAGAACAAGTTCTGCGGAGCTGTGCAGGATTGGGGTGGTTGTCCGCGTTGAAGAATACATTTTAATTTCTAAAAAGTCCCGAATATTAGAAATTGTGAAATTGCAGAAGCAGCAGGAGGCCATAGACTAAGAGGGGGTCATGGCGTGGACAGCGTGGAGGCGGCCCCGGCGTACAAGATACACTGAAAGACGCCGGAGAAGCTATTCCATTGCAGAGACTGGGCTCCGAAAGAAGCTGTCCTGCTCGGAGTTCGTCCCGCACGCCTTTATTCTCCGTGTGTTTTTAATGAACAGAAGCAGCACAATAAATCCGTTATTTCGCTTGTTTTTGGCGGCCAATCTATTTATGCACCACTCTTTTGTTGTTTAAGCACAAACATCCAACTGCACCCCTCTTGTTTCGGCATGGCTCGCCCCCCTGCCCTGTCCCGAAAGACACCCGTGACCCCGCGGAAGAAAAACAAAACTGGTGTTCTATTTAAGCGCAAACTGGTGAGGGGATGGTTGCGCGGCTCCGGGCGCAAGCACGCCATTACAATGAAAGCCTTCCGCACTGTGACAAACATGGGCCAGCTTACTTTCAACAAGCTCGTCTCCACGGTGGTCCGGGAGCTTGCGCGTACCATGCGCAACAACAGGACCACCATTGTCACAAGGCACATTATTCACGCAGCTAACATCATCGGGATGTCTGCCGACCTTGTCGAGAGCGCCGTCGAGATTAAGAAAAGCAAGCGTTACGACGTGAGCGCGTTTAAGAGATCGGCTGTTCGGCGGTCCATTTCCCAGTACTGCCCGAACCACCGCGTAAGCTCCCAGGCCCTCGAGATGCTCTGGTGTCTTGTGATCTTGCACCTCGAGGAAATCATACAGTACAACACGGACCTTGCCAAACCGGACGCAAGTGTCCGCATCAAGGAAGAAAATATCTTCAATGCCATTCACGCTCACAGCGACGGCGTGCTCGACAGCATGCAACACTATGTTGGGTCTGGTATATCTCTTAGCGCGTCCGGTGTATAAGTGTAGGACTCCTTTTAGGAGTAACACCCATTTATTAAAGGCTGTCAGATTGTCGTCTCGTGATGATCAACTATGCAAGCTCCATCCACTCGGGCGATTCCGCCCTCATGTTGAATGTCAACAGGCATTTTTCGTCTGTTGGCCTTCTTGGGCCCGTCAGGGCAGAATTTTTCCGGTGGGTTGTCAACGAAGTTCCAAAGAATAGAACAGTTGAAAATCCCGAGCTTGATTCGTGGGCAAACGAGTTTCAGCGCACGTACTCCAAGATGCGCATCAACCCGGGGAAAGCGTGGCGCAAAGAGGCGCCCAAATATGCCAACATTGGACGTTTGACGGCCAGAGGTGCTGTACCAATCGCAGGTTTTGGGGAAGATTTGGTCAAAGCCCTTGCTAATTTCTTAAGCGGCAAAGACGAGATCACGGAATATTGGGAAGAATCGATAAAATTTTGTAAAGACAAAGATGCAGATGTCAAACAGTGGAGGCATGAATATTATGTCAAATTGAATAGCAAGGAACTCCATTCCGATGCCTACGTGGAAGCCAACAAAACGCAAATGGATGACGAATTTGACCGTGTTGGGGCAATTATTGCGAAAGCTAAAAGAGACATCAACGCCGCATATAATGACCGGGATAACTCAATACGGGATAAAACAATAGAGCTTATTGAGGAATCTGTTAATAATGTCCAAAAAGTATCAGGTGCTCTCTGGGATTTTTACATGCTTCAAGTTCACGGGCCGGACGATGGTTTGATTACTGAAGAAGATCTGAAGGAGGATTATGATAATTTGCTAGCATACATGACTGAGCAACGAGAACACATTGAAAGAGTTCTCAAAGAAGCCAATAAATCCTCACACGTATTATCACAGCAACTTAAAAATACAATCAACTGGGCTGAATGGGCTCGTAAAAAAATAAGATATGAGACCAAAAGAGCCAGTGGCGCGTACAACGATAGAAACACTCAGGGATTGGAGGCTGTTAGTGAATCTTTTCGTGATTGCATGGAGAATGTTGAGAATGCTATGAACGAAGCCCTAGATGAGTATGACCTGTGGCGGCAGGGTCTTCCATCTGCCCCCCCCCCGGCTGCGGCGCTGCCCTCTCCTCCGGCCCCGGGCCGCGGCACGCCGCCCCCCCCTCCGACTGCGGCGCTTGGCCCACCGGCCGCAAAGAACAAACAACCACCTATCAAAGTTGCCAAGGAGGTTGTTGAGCGGGTTCGGAAGTGGAACACTTACAAGGAATATTTGAACAGTCCAGAATTTGCCTCGTACAAAATGGCCATCAAAAGGTGGGAAGAAAACCAAAAAAACTTTGAAAACAGAGCCAAAGGCGAACTGGCGACCTACAAAGCACAGAAACAAGCATGGGACAAAAGGGAGCAGGAGAAAATTCAAAAAAAGAAAGAGCACATTTTCCGCGAGTATCTCAAAAACAGAAGTAAAGCCACAGCCAACGTTGCACAGCTAAACGGGCAAAAGGATGCGATGATGGCAGGTTTGCGTACAGCTCCCTACCCCGTTTCCCCGCCGGTCGTCGCGCAGGTTTCTCCGCCGGAACCCACCCGTCCCGATCCGAAGGAAGAAATAGAAGTAAAGAAGTGGGTATATGTCTCAGATGGGTCACGTCGCGCGCGCGCAAGACGCCCCCTCTCACGGTCCCGCCACCCCCCTGTTCCGCCGAGTGCTTCTTCGTCCCTTTCGGCCAAGCCTGCCCTTCCGCCTCCGGCCAAGCCTGCCCTTCCGCCTCCGGCCAAGTCTCCCATTCCGCCTCCGCCCAAGTATCCCCTTCCGCCTCCGCCGCCTCCGCCGTCGATGGTTCTTACGTCGAGTGCTTCTTCTTCCCCTCCTCCCAAGCCGACTGTACAAGCCAATAGACCGCCTCCGCCTGTCCAGCTGTTTGCACAAACCAGTGGGCCATCGACGCCAGGCGATTCATCTCCAAAACTATCTCTTATGGATGCTATAAAAAACGCGCCAAAGACCTTGACGGCTCCCATTCCAGAAGTTTTACAGGCGGCCGAAACAAAAGATGACGCAATAGACCTAAAAGGCAAAATGGCTGCAAGGAATAAAGCAATGGGAGAAAGGGACAGCAGTGACAGCAGTTCCTCGTCAGATGAGTTCAGCAGTGACAGCAGTTCCTCGTCAGGTGAGTTCAGCAGTGACAGCAGTTCCTCGTCAGGTGAGTTCAGCAGTGAGAGTTTAGACGAGGATTTTCCAGCCGGCCCGCCCTCTCCCGGCAGCTTCGCAGACGCAGATGTTCCGGCTCAAGCGGCAGCAGCTACTAAAAAGGCCCTGGACATTGGATACATTCTGTATCTTTGCAATGGGCAGTCTGCCGATGTAACTGATTTACAAATAGCCATCCGAGACAATCTTATTCCGAGGAACTTGGACAGACGCTTCAATATTCGTGGTGGCAATCCCAGATCTCATGACCCGGAAAAGATTTTTGCCGAGATCATGGATGAACTTGAAGGCCCCTTTATTACAACCAAGCCTATTATCCGCGAATTTGTTGTGGTTTTTCCTATTACCTGCAATTTCCAATTTATTGAGTTTGCCCAAGCTTCAGGGAGAAAAATTGCAACTGAAATTTACGCTGTCTGGAAGGTGTGGGCCGAGAAGCAGCCATATCCTGTTACATTTGTTATTGAAACAAATTACAGCCAGAGTAAGGAAAAAGAGGCCGCTAATTTTCTCAAAGGGATGCAGCAGGTTGCAGACCAGGAAGATGATTGGTCAGCCCAAATTCTGAAGTTGATTGATCTCAGCGCGGATGAGGATCCACTCCCAGAGATTAAAGGAAACATCCACTTTTCTCTTGTGCATACACCCCGCAGGGGCCAGGCAAGCCTCGCGATCGGACTCGAGGCCGAAACGATTCGCGCCAGAAGGAACCGCCGGAGAATTAAAAAAAAACACTGCAAAAAGCGCAAAGCGATAGACCACTGCATCGGGGCTCTTCTTGACTTTAATAGCCAGTACGCCGACTCGACATCGAAGTACGCCCTACCTATATTTTAGACAACCAGGTAAACAGTAAAAAAAGATAATCATGTCTTTCGTTGTCACCCACTGCGGCTATGCTGCGGTGGGCGGGGTACTCAACGCCGAATCTGCTTCGCAGTATGACAGCAAGGGGATGACGCTGACCGAGCTCAAAAACACTACTTTTGAAGGTTTCACGGCAGAGACCAAAGCTGTCATTGCACCCAACGACGGCGTAAAGGTTTGCACAATGGGAACCCAAACGGCCATGGGGGAGGAAGCCACTCGCTTTATTTTCGAAGGGGAAGAGCTAGACAACGACAATAATGGCGTAGAAGATGAAACCACAAAGGAATGCAGCTCTGGTGATCTCCTTGCCCTCCTTGAGCCGCTACATGTGAGGCTTTGGTACTATGAAACTGAAAGCTGGGAGAATAAGAGCAAGGAAGAAAAACAAGAAAAATTGCAGCAGTGTTTTCGCTCCACTTCAGCCATGGTGAAGCTCCGTGATAACAAGGACATTAGGGAGCTTAACCGAATTGACGGCGTTCTCCTTGTGATTGGAAACGACGACGACGACGAGGATTATCCAGAAGAAAGAAAGCGCTACCTATTCCTTAACGACACCGGCAGAGGAAAAATGATAGACACAACTTCTAATGCCGAGATTGGAATGCACGGCGGAATGCACCACCACCGCGGAGATGCATACACGGCAGTTATGGGGTATACGGGCTTTGTAATTACGCACTGTAACTACTAAAAAAATTAAATGAAAATGGTGCAGGCCCTACATACTCGGGAGAGAGGCTGCAAAGTGATGCAGCCTGACGAGGATCGGGACGAGAAAAGTTTGGTTCGCGTTGTCAAATACCCGCTTTCTCACGGTGACGTTTGTCCCTTGGAGCTTTGAGCGGAAGTAGTCGTCCATGCTCTGGCCAGGTTTCCGGGTGTCCTGTCCCCATTCCTTTAAATACGTCCAGTTGGGCACGACGTCCCCCACTTCCGTTTCGTACATGAGGAGCAGCCCGTGCCCGATAATGCGCAAGACCGTTGTTAGGATGGACTGTACGTTTGAATACTTCCAGTTCCGGTACACCAGATTGACAACCATGCCAACGAGGCAGCAGTAGTTGTTGAAGAGGAGGGCAGTCTCGTTCTTCTCGGTCACGGCTTTCTCAAAGTCAATGACGGTGCACTTGAGAATCTTTTTCTTGTGGTCAACCCGAAGAAGCAGATTGCGAGCGTAAAAGTCGTTGTGGACTATTTTGCTTCCAACAAACAGCACCATGCACTGGACTAGCTCCAGAAGAAGTCGGCGCCACATCCAGGGTTCGGAGAGGGAAACAGAGTAAGCAGGCACAGACCCCTGCACAAACTCCGTTACGAGAACGTGTTGCCTCCCAGGACTTCGCGGGCTCCCGCACACCACCGCCTCGACGTAATTGTACACGCCTGCGCCAATGATGCGCGGCACAAGGTCCGTCCTCCCCATGGTTTTTCGCGCATAGTCGTTTGCTTTGCTGAGCATGAGGCACTCCCGAGCCGCCGTCGAAGTACCCTCGCTCCTAACGGATACTGTGTTGAGTTTGCGGTTGTGTCTGAGCACATCATCAAAGTTGACGTTCACCAGAGGTGGCTTAGAGGCCCACATTCCCTGGATGCGTTCGCACCGCATGTCAACAAAGACGTCGTAGCTCTTTATCGAGGGGGGGGCCCTGACCCTGTACAGCACAACGTTGTTCGCGATGAAGGAGTAGACATTATTGTCTCGTTCTATCCTGAGATCGGGGGAGTTGTTTTCGTTGCAGAAGCGGAGGCACCGGAGGATCTCTCCCGTGCACGGGTGCACGTACAGAGGACTGATTGGCACGGTTCCTCGGGAAGTGCACTCGAGAAACCCGGCGGACGACAGAAACACGCTTCCCTGGCAGGTTGCAATCTTGGTGGAAAATGCGTAAGAAGCAGGGGGCGGATTTAACGGCAGGGGCGGGCTTACAAATGGCTGCTTGGTGTGTCTGTACGCCGAGGGCACAATGCCCACGGCAAAGTCGGTCATGGGGGACTCCCCCCGCGAGATGCAGCTGACCTTAAGTTCAATAAAGTCCTGGGGGTTGGATATGCCAAACAGAGTCCAGTACATGATGTTTGAGTTGTAATGCTTAGCAAAGGCCTTGACGTTCTGGAGAGTAATGAGCATGTTGTCCTGGCGCGCCTCTTCTTCGGTGTGGTAGGGCGGAAACATTTTTGTGAGATTGCAGATCTGCATAGTGCTGTTCGCGGGGTCTGGTGCGTCTCGGAGCATTATGTTTCCCGTCTTGATGGCCGTGTTGCTGCATCTTTCACTGCGACGGATGATGCGAGCCCCCATGTATCTTGTTGTAGTTTTTTTGGGTTGTGCTGTTGTCATAATATATAACAGAAGAGATTGCTTCAAGAAAGTGAAATTGGAACTATGGACTTTGTCAACGTGGATGATGGCAGCGTCGAGGATGATATTGATGTGGGGGGTCTTTTTTTTGCAGACGCGCAATTCGGGGATACGCCCCAGGTACACACCAAGTCGTCGGACGCAGAAGTTGCAGAGATTGGAAGTGTAAATGAACACGGAGAAGCGGAAGGGGCGTTTGAAGATTACAAAATAGTGGCGGAGATCCGACCCACCGACTGTTATGTCCTGCAAAGAATGCGCAATGCCGTGCTTGTCCCGACGTATTCGGTCAAGGGGAGTGCTACACGAAAAATCGGAGCTCCAGTGCTGGTGGAGGGCAACACGGCAAAGGAATACAGCGAGAACCTGGAACTTGTTGGAAGGGGGTGCTTTCCGGCAGATGCGGAAAACCGGGCTCTTGAAGTGATCTATTAGTAGTGTACAGTACAGAAAAAATTAAACGGCCGCCTAAAATAATCCGCAGTTTTTATAAAAAATATATCGATATTTTTTTTTTCTTGGGACTGCCCTATGCTGCCTCTGCACCGTTCATTTCCGGTAAAAGGTATAAATAGTATGGGGCCTCTAGTTTCGCGAGTGCCTCTATAACAAGAAGAGACGCAAATAATATAATCAGCTGCTGTGGTAAAGTGAGTTCGCCCTCGTGCTCATCATTTTCAGAACACATGAGGCTATAACCCTTCCTGCCACATGTTTTTTATAAGAACGGCCCTTGCCACCCCCCATGCTAGCCATGGAGGTGGGCGAAGACGGAAGGGGATTTCTGGGAGACATTGTTCGGTGGTTCAGCGGAGCTTTCATAGGTGCCTCGAGCGACGAGGCAAAAAAATACAGCAACAAACTTGTAAAAAGGCTGATAAGTGCCTTTCCTGACGAGGATAATAAGAATCTCGTTAATCTTGTTAGCAGTGAGGACTTTAAAAGGGCCATAGACAGCGAGAATCGATCGGAAAACATCGGACGCGTGAACAAAATATTAAAACTGGCCCAAAAAAAAAAACTTACCAAACGTCTTGTTCACTTTCTTAAAGGGGTTTGTGACAAATTCCTCCGGGGCGAAGAAGCGCGCCGCGTCTCCCGACAACGCCGACGCCGACGCCAATGCCAATGCAGGTGGCAAGGAGGACAGCGGGTCAAAAAGGGCTCGAAAAGATGCCCAGTCCTCCCCCCGGAAGCGCAAAGGCGGAAGCGATTTAAACCCCACAGCACTTGCGATTCCAGCTCCCCAGAAAAAAAGGGAAAGGTCCTTTCGGGAATATCTCAAACTCAAGGCCTGGCGCGGGCCCATGACGGGTCTAACGGACACACAAGATGTGTGTCCTGGTGTCAACCTTGTTGATTCGTGGACTCGGGAGTTTTACGATATTTTTGCCGATGCAATGCTTCGCGGCGGTGCTCTCAACGACCCCAACGTGCTGGCTGAGATGAATAAAACCATTCATAAAAAAGTGCAGGGTTTTGCCTACTACTACCAGGTGAAAGAAACGGTGGTTTCAATCATGAAACAGCAGGCGAGTCGGGACTCGTCTGGTAAAACGTTCGTTATACCTGGTTCGATGCAGGCTCTTCGGCGGTATGGGATATTCCGGTGTCCGTTTGTCACCCCGCTTGTGAAAGACGGCAATGCCTCGGTGGTGATACCCGAACTGGCGCCGAAGAGCTATACGTCGTGGCCGTGGTTACAGAAGACCATGCCCGCGTGCAACCGCGATTCCTTTGCAGCGTTTTCGGCCAATGCAATGATTTCTCTGTTGAAGAACGAAGCGGCGCTGAGAAGCTACGTGTGTACCAAAACCGACTTTGAAAGCGACAGCAGCAGCCCGGCTAATGCTTCTACCATGCTGAAGTTTTACCACGACTTCTTCTGCCAGGCAGAGCTTAAGTACGTTGGTTCATATGACGATGATGGCGAGAAGAAACTTGAAGCACTTTACGGCCGCTTCAAGGATGAATGTACCCACTATGACTTTAGCGACCTGGTTGCACACTTTGTAGCATGGACGAATTGTTTTGTCCGGGTGGTTGCAAAATCGCCGGCCGGGGCGACAAAAGAGGACATTGAGGCTGTACAAGACCTGTGCCGTGGCTACAGGGAGGAGGGGGAAGACCCCAGGTTTATTCCCCTCAACGACGCATACCACAGGGCCTTTAATTTGAGAGCGGCGTTCTACACTGCTGTGTGCCCCGGTGAAATGAAGGACCGACGCTCCACGTCCATTCTTGATTATTCCGCGGCAATCCCTCTGCTCTCTTCGTTGTCGGAGATGTGCACTGACAGAATGAGGTCTCTGTTGGCCTTCCAGCAGTTTCCTTACAGCGGCGACCCGAATTCTTCTCCTCACAAGAGTACTGCGTGGTTTTCTAAAACTGGATTTGCAAAAGATTCGGTCTTTGACCCGAGCGGTGGTTTTCTCGAGCTCAAGCAAAGGGTCTCGGAAATTTACGCACTCGCTAATTTTTTGGGGGCAGTGTGTTCGCCCCGGGATCTGAAAGGGGCGAAACAAAAGAGGTTTCCACATGGGGGAAACCTGGTGGACCAAGCGTTTGTTCAAGTTCTCAGAGAGTGCGTCGATGAGAAAAACACGAACGAGACAATTAACACCGCCAAAATTCCCCGTGAGGTGTACGGCCCTTCTCCCAAGCCCAGGGGCGATTTGCAGTTCTTTTACCCCCTTAAGGATGCAAGGGGCATCTTCGGTACCAGGTTCAGCAAATGCATGACCATGCTGCTGAGCCTGGACGCCTCCCGGGTGTTTTTAGAGAATTTGAAGCCTGCTTTTGAATCTACCCTCCCTCCCGCCGAGGTAGCCATGTGGAAGATAGCAGTGGGATATTCCTATAGAGCAATCCACAGGGGGGCGTCCCAGCTGTTTAATAATGCTAAAATGTTCAGGCAGAAATTAAGCCCCGTCCTTGATGACAAAGGGCACTTTTCGGCGATTCAAAGATACAACACGGAAGTTGGTCTCATAAAGGATAGTCTTGACGACGCTTGGGATCCCGTTGCTGCCCCCTGCACCGAAGAGATCGAGCAGTCAACTCTGACGCTCTTAGAATGGGTGTGTTCTCGCATGATGTCCAGTGGCAATTGGGAAAACCTTCGAAGCAAGCTGGAGGATTTAGTCAAGTGGCGTACCAATACGGACTCGAGCGACGAACTTTTGGAGGAACAGGTGGCCATCATAGCATCAGTTGCTTATCTTTTGATCTTCATGGATCCTGAAAACAAAAAGGACTACATAGCCGCGCACCAAGACATCCCGAGGATCCGGGATATGTTTTTGAAAACCACTCAGAGAGGGTACACGAAAAAGTTCGAATTATTCAACGACGACGACGACGATGACGACGACGAAACGCTTTTTTGGATCCCTCTGAGGAACAATAAGAACAGAGAAGTATCTCGGGCTTGGGCAGATCAGCAGACAGAGGAGACGGTCGCGGGCGCGGTCAATTTCCTTATCCACCTGTACGTCCACTGTACGTCGGGCATGCAGTTTGCTCAGGTCAAAAAAATGTGGCTGCGAAAAAGCGTGAGCCCCTTCCTCGTGCAGAAACTCTGGGAAATGTCGCCCGGGGAACTCAAGCTTGACCCTGCCACTGCAACAAACAAATACGAGAAGACGCTGTTTAATATCACCGCGGTGGTACCCAAGAGTGATTATTACAACACGGGCTTAATGTCTTACTTCTTTGATAAGGAGGAAATCTACAAAACGGCCGCCTGTGAAATTCATGTTTTGGAAAATAAATATACCGTGCTCCTTCGAGTACCGGGGCAAGAGTTGGACGTGGCGGCACCCGACAAGCTTATTGCTGCTCAGATTCTTGATCTTGTTCAAAGGGGAAAAACGGACACATTTGATGGTGGTAGAACCGAAGCACAAAAGGCACAGAGAAAAATGGCCAAGTTTTACGGCAACGCGATTGTCAACCTGGTGAAGCGCGTTTGGCAGTCTGATCCCGCGCATGATAAACCTTTGCGAAACGACGGCGAAAAAAAGCGGTACTACGAGGGCACCGCTAGGCAGTGGATGCTTCTGGAAGCCTCCATTGATGTCTTTTGCGGAGATGGATGGGACGCGGAGCCAGGGCCAGCAACGCCGCCGACTTCTCAGATTCCGGCTCCGGGGGCTTCGGGCAACACGAATGATCTTTTGGAGACGGCAGTTCTTAAAGAGCTCCTGAAAAAAAAAAGCCAAGCTACTACATCTGGGAAAGTGGAAAAGAAAAAGAAAA
>MDTB01138270.1_pt1 | contig 17782 bp, 15 predicted proteins | sample 811161 | NCBI WGS metagenome assembly MDTB01 (sample SAMN05326650, study PRJNA326480) | marine metagenome | isolation source: seawater | place: Mediterranean Sea | collected 2009
AAGTTACTGTTTGAATTTGTAGTAGTTATTATATTATCAAATATATCTATATCACCTGTAGCGAGATCAGCCGTTACATTTGCAAGATTTAAATCCACAGCAGTAGTTGATCCTGCTACTGTAAGATTTTTGTTTATAGTAACACTTTCATCAAACAGTATATTTCCTGTACCACTTGCTCTAATATCTAAATTATCATTTCCTGAATATGTTTCGATGACATTATTTTTGATGTTGACTTTTTCTAGTGTTGCTTGCACTGCATTGAAATTTTGTTGTACAGTTAAATTACCCGTTAGATTAAAATTATCTGTAATACTATAATCGCCTGCCAGTACAACATTTCCTGTAATATTTGTATTTTTTAAAGTTGTTGATCCTGTTACTGTTGCGGCATTTGTTATTTCTAAATCAGCATCTTGAAGATATATTTCGCCAGTGCCATTGGCTTGTAATTCTAGATCGCTATTTGAAATAGTTGTTGTAACTGTTGTATCTTTGAATTTTATGTCAGCAATATTTGCTTCTGAAAAATATCCTTGTTTCCATTTGTATGAACTACTTCCAAGATTATAATATCCGCTTATATCGGGTACTACATCACTTGAAATATCAGCGTTTATATCAATAGTATCTTGTCCAAATGTATCGCCAAATGTTATAAGTTCTCTACCTACACTAATATTACCAGTTAGACTTAAATTCTTTTTAAAGTTTACATCATTATTAAATTTTATTTCTGTAGCGGCATCCATATTAATTGCACCAAATAATGTATCAATGTTATTGTTTTGTATTCTAAAATTTCCGATATCAATTAATGCTGGCGTAACTACTGTTGTACCGCTACTGTCAGTAATATTTAAAGTTTGTAGACTGTCTACTTGTGCAGCTGTAAGATTTAAACTAGTTGTACCAGTATCAAAATCAACAAAGAATTGATCACCAATTCTGAAATCGCCGCCGTGATCTTGTGATACATGATAAATTTTACCGCTGTTTAATTCTGTTGTTTCATTTGCTTGTATAGATCTACTAGGATCATTATCTACAAATTTACCTGTGCCTATATAAGCAAAGTTGTGTGCAATTAAATACATTACACAATCATTGCCGTCGGCTTCTGCACCTTTGTTTCCATAGACATTTGCCGAACCAATTGATCGTATTTCTGCGCCTAATTGCACTGTGCTTCCGTCTGTGCTTAGATGTCCTGTGCTGCCATTTTTTGCATACAGTCCTCTGTTTGCAAAGTAGGTAAAACTATTAAGCCATTCTACTCTAACGCCGTTGGTCATTGTTATGGCATCAACACCAGGAGTAATAAATGTTGCTGAATGGAAAAGCATACTTGCTTCATTACTTGCACTAGGCACTGCTGCTCCATCGATAAGTGCGCCTTTGCCTGCATCACCACTTGCAAATCCTCTTGGATCACTTGCACTTGTAGTTGTGCCTTGTGTAATAACAGTTACATTTTGTATATAAGGACTTCTTGAAGTAATTGTACAATTAGGTGCAAATCTAAATGCATAACCTGTGTCATTGCCGCTGTCATAATAAAAATCTTTTATAGTAATATTTTGAATAGTTGTTTCACCATTGAGATGAAACACATCTTTTGATTGATCAGCACTTGTAGGACGTATAATTGTATTTCTAAAATCTTCGCCCCGTATAGTAACATTTGGTGGCACTACTAGCGGAAGTTCTTCTTCGTATCCGCCAGGCATTACATGTATTGTCACAGGACCCTGTGTGCTTGCATCAACAACATCAAGGGCATGTTTAAGTGTTTTAAAAGGACCGTTAGGATGATCTCCTACATTTGTATCGGCTCCGTTTTGTGCAACCCAAAATATATTTCCTTGTCTTGTAGTAGCCGGATTTAAACCGTTTACATCAAATGTCCCCGAAACCGAAGATACTCCGTTTATAAGTGTGCTATAAAGATAGTCCCAACGTTTTGTTGGTGCTCCTAATGCATACGTATTATTAGCAGCTGGAATAATACTAGATGTAACTTCAGAGTTTATAATAATACTATCAGTATTTTGATCTCCAAATATTATATTTCCGTCTGTGGTTATGTTTCCTGTAACCTGAATATTTCCTGTGACATTAGTATTTGCTAAACTTTCTACAGTTCCAGTTCCGTTTGGTCTAAATTCTATATTTGCGTTTGAAACATGTGTACTAATTGTATTGTCTGTTGCTTGGAATGCTTCTGTTTCTAGGTTACTAAGTTTAATTGCTGTGCCTGCATTTAAATTAATATTTCCAGAACGTACATTAATATTGTTATTGCTTATTTCATAGCCGGTCAAACTTGTAAGTGCAGTAGTATTCCAATTAGTGCTACGTGCATCGCCTTCAATGTTTAGTTCTACAATAGGAGCGTTTTTATTAATGCCTACTTTGCCGGTACTTACATCAAGATAAAGTAGTTGTGTGGTTCCAGAGTCATTGCGAAATGCAAGATCTAAACCATTTCTTAAAAGATTGTCCTGTAATAATGGACCGGATATTCTACCTACTTGTGCCAAATTTATTCTCCCGACACAGTATTTATTGGATTACTTGTCGAAGTTGTGTAGGACTGTTATAGGTTTATCTAAATCTGGTGCTGATGTAAATGATAGATAGTATCCTGGAAGATACGGTCCTGTTGATGTGCCTGCCTTAAGTATAATACCGCTACTTGCAATATAATTAGCAGTGTTACCGCCTGCTGTATTAACAGCTATTTCTATTCTAGTAGTTGAAGGGATACTTGTAATAGTATGACTGCCAGGAGAACTTGAATCGTCTGTGTTTAGATTTTCAACTGCATCATCAATTGTGCTTTCAACACCGCTTACATATATTAGATCGTTAGTAGTAAAACCGTGTGTTGTTGCTGTTTCTATAACTGTAGTTGTTCCTGTGCTAACAATGCTTGTAATAGTATTTTGTGCGCCAGGGTTTTGTACCAATGTGTAGTTTGTACCTGCAACTTGAAAAACATTTTCTACAAAAACTAGAATATTTTGTGCTGCAGCCGGTACCGGATAAAAAGCGTCACCGCTTTCTAATGGTCCAAAAATTGTTTCTACTGCATCACCGCTTCCTACGTTTTGCTGTGTAATTGGAGCATTAGTAGAAGGTGCCGCTACTCGCAAACCATCCCATTGACTGTTTTCGTATATTTCAAATCTAGCGTCAGTTGTATTATACCTCATATGTCCATTTACTGGCGATGTAGGTCTTTGTGCTGTCGTGCCTGATGGCACTAAAACAGTGTTGGTGCTATCAAGTATAACTTGATCATTTACGTCATACTTTACACCTTTACCGTAGATGTTTCTCAAATTTGTATTTTGAGCTTTAATTAATCTCATTACACTTCCAAATAACTTACTGTAGTTGCTAAATCTGCATGGCCAACAAAGGATACAGTATCGCCTGGTTCTAATACTACTTTTTCGCTGTCAAATGTAAATGTTTCGCCAAACGGTAAACTTAAATTTGCTATTACTCTAGTTACATTATTATCAAGCGTACCTATAGACCCTCCAGAATTAGCAATAAAATGTAAATCAAAGTCTTGTGATCCGCTACTTGCATTATTACAAACTAATATGTTTGTAATTGCATATCTTTTTCCAGCTGGTACTGTAAGTACATTAAGTTGTGATCCAGTTAATCTTGCGTTTACTATTGCCATTTTGTTTCCTTAAAAAATCATACTGTAAAGTAACGATCTATTATTACTTATCAATTCATTTTGTGTGTTACTACTATTTACAAAATATATACCACTTCCACCATTGCCTTCGGCTTTTGTGTAAATTATAGATCCGGCACTAGGTGCCAATGGATCTACTGCTGCATCATCAGCTTGTAAAGTTGTTGTAATAAGTAGTTTATCGTTTATCTGTACACTGCCTGTACCAGCAGCTTCTAAACGTAGATTTTCGTTACTACTAGAAGTCATTATTTGACTTCCTTGAATTAAAATATCTTCTAACTCAATTGAATTTTGATAAACACAAATTTTATCTACGTTATTCACACCAATTTTTACTTGGCTAGCTGATCCGGTAACTTCAAAATCTTTTGTTTCAACAAAAGTTTTAGATGTAGTGCCTTCTTCAATTCTATCTTGCAAAACGTTTGCAGATGCAAACGTAACATAATCAACAACCGCTTTTGCATTTGGTATTAAATCATCATCTATTGCCCCGCCTGTAATTACTCCACCGGCATACGGAAAAACACGAGTTTCGTAGTCAGTTGCATTTGTAACACTAATTGCATTATTACCTGTATCAATAAACAAAGCAGCATTGGATTTTATACCATCTATAACAAGAGTTGTTTTATTTCCAGCACCTGTAAAAAATTTAAATCCGCCAGTACCACTATCTCCGCCTATATTCCAGGTAACGCTATCATCAAAAACGAAACTAGCATTTTCTTCTGAACCTCTATCAATTTCAATACCTGATTGATAATTCTTTGATGCACTTATTCCTGCGCCAGCTTGTCCGTTGTTAAGTGTAAGTATATTATCATTAATTAATGTATCGTTACTTTCTACTGTGGTAGTTGTTCCTTCAACTTCTAAACTACCTCGTATTACTACAGTGCCTGCAGGTTTTCCGCTTACAAAAGAACCTCTTGCAGTGTCCAGGACTATTTGTCCTCCTGCTTCTACCTTAACAGTATAGTTACCGTTGTTTACACTTAAAACTTTTGACATTAAAATTCCTTAATAGTGTAGGGGCATTACACCCCTACATAATATTTTTTTAAGACTGCCTTGGTAAAGAAACACTTAATACGGCATTAGGTACAGCTGAATTTTCTCTTGCATCTGGTGCATTACCAATTTCGTAAATGGCATTGTCCGCACTTGAAGAAGTGGCTCCTCCACCTGATCCTTCAATCTGCACAGTTCTGTTACGTAACTTTGTAACTTGATATACAGTTGAATCTGATCCTGTTGCGTCGATTCTAAACTCTCCTGCACTCATTGCACCATTTGCTTTGTTAACTAGTGTCATTACTTCGTCATTAGCATGATCTCTTGGTGAAAATGGTCCGCCTGCATCGTTGTTAGAATCTAATCTTACAACATATTTGGCATCACCAATCTGTCTCAAAATATGAGCAGCTGTAGTTGCTTCAGAACCACCTGGAATAAAGTGTCTGCTTACTGCGATTCGGCCTGTACCAAATCCAATTTTATCTTTGTTAATAGGTCTTCCCATTTGTTTTCTCCTTTTTAAGTCCCGTTCTAAGGGATACGCGGTGGGTCACTTCCGCATAAGTCCACACTATGTGACACGATTATTGACACAAGTATTTATCCGAAAAGGAAAAAGGCCCGCACTAGGCGAGCCTTTTAGAATAAGGGTGATAGGTAGGACTAAGGATTACCTACAAGTGCCGGTACAGATCCTGTCTGTGTCACCAGCAAAGCCTAGCATCGGATAGTTACTTCCGAAGTTTATCGCATCTTCATGTCTCCATGCTCATGCGCCGCCACTACAGCTACTAGCCAAGTTACTGCCTCTGTAAGCAGCGTTTCCTTGCACTATCTAACTAAAGGATATCTCCTAAGTTATGTATTTAATATAACACATTAAAAATAAAAGTCAACCTTTTTTTAATAAAAAGTTAATCTTTTTTTCACGATGCTGTTTGATTAATCTTTGAAAGCACCAAAACGTGAATCTATCCATAACACTTCTCCTAGTCAAAGGGTTAAAGTGCGTTCCTTCGCTTATGCTACTTCCGGCCTATTGGCTGAACGTATAATTATTTAGTCAAAAAAATAGGCCCCGTAGGGCCTATTTTGAAGTTTATAATTACTAATCTTAGCTGAAGCTTAGGTTTGCTGCTGTTACTTCTACTTTTTCTAAGTAGTCAGCTGCGTTACCAAGCGATGAAGCTGTGTTTGATAACTCAACATATCCGTAACGTGTCATAAATGATACGACTGGCTCGAATGATGTTGGGTCAAGCACAACGCCTGAGCTCATTAGCGGGATGTATGGGCAATAGAATGCCGCTGCATCTGACTCGCTTGAGCCTTTGTAACCAACAAGTACATCATCGTCTGCAGCATATGTATTAACGTAAATTTTCATTGCGTTATTTAATGTGCCAACGAATTTTGTGTTTGTTGGAGCTTCAAATGAACCTTCAGTTGTTCTTGCAAACGCAGAAGTAGTTGCACTTTGTAGCACTGTTAGGATTGCTGGAGATACAACAGCCCAGTTACCTGCGCCTCTACGTGTTCTCTGTGCAATTCTGTTTGCTGCTCTGTTAACAAGAACTGCAAGTGCTGCATGTTCGTCGCCAACAAAAGTAGCTGTACCTGATACAGCAGCCTGGTCAAATGTATCTGTACCAGTTCCTGCTAGTGTAGCAAGTGAACCAAGAATTTCTTGGTCAATTTCAGCAGTGATTTCTTGTGCTAAAGCAGCCATAATTTCTGCTTCAACGTCGATACCGTGCTGTGACTGTGCGTCCTGTGCAGATTCAAAAGTCCAGCGAGCTGATAGCTTTCTGGTTTTTGCTTCTACAGTTTGTTTCAAGATCTGAATTGACATTCTGTTACCAGCTGCCCCTTCAAGTGCTGCAGTTGCATCAGCTTTACCTGATGTAGCATTACCTGAATATGCTTCTGCAATCTTGAATGGTGAAAGTGCTTCTTCACCTGCTACTGCACCGCTGGCGCCTGTGCCAGCTGTATCTGAGTAGCGTACTCTTAGTGTGTGGATTTGACCCACTGGTCCTGTCATAGGCTGAACACCAACGATCTCGTTTGCGATCACAGTTGGCATTACACGTCTGATGACTGGTAAAATAACTCTGTTAAGAGTTGCAACATTACCGGCTGAGGTAGCACCTGCAGTGGCTGTCTCTGAAAGATACTTGCGAGTATTTTCAAGAGTGCTTGCCATTACCTGTTTCTTTGTGCCTTGTAGGCCTTCAAGAAGTGCAGTTTTGGTGTCCTGCCAGCGACTTTCTAATAGTTCTGACATTTGGTTTCTCCTTATTTTAATCCTGCAAGTCTACGGATATCAACCACGTTGTTATCTATGCTTGCGTTGTCATGACTTTTTGTTTCTTCTCTATTGCCTGTATGTGATTTGCCTTCTGTCAGTGTTGCCTTCTTTTCTGGAGTTTTACCGTCAATGACCGCCGGTAGATACTTGTCAAACTGTGTTTTTAGTTTGTCAGTTTGAACCGATTCCAGTAAATCTATCATAATTTCTTTTTGACCTTTGTTTAGAGGGCCAGTTAATTCGCTTATGACTTCTTTTCTTTGAGCTACATTAGCCATACGTTTGATTTCAGCTTGTTTAGCTTCTGCTAAGGTTTGCTTTTCAACAACCATTTTCTTAGCTTCTGTTAGCTGCTTGTCTTTGATTTTAATGACTTTCATTAACTTTGCAGTCTCTGAATTTTCATTAAGATAGCTATTGCCGTATTCAGCGGCAAATGCTTCAAACAGTTTACGCCCAAAATCATTTTTACGTGCTGCTTCAATATCTTCTTTAAGCTGACCAATTTCGTTATTTAGAACTTTGTCAGTAATAGAAGCTACTTTTGCCGCACTCTTTTCAACGAACTTAGTTTTAAGCTCATTGAAGTGTCCCTTGGCTTCACGGATTAATCTTACTTTCGTTTCAGCTAGGTCTTTTTTATCTTCATTAAACTCTGCAATTTCTTTTGCAAGTGATTCGACAACGAAATCTTCGAGCATACTAAACTTGCTAGCCATACTCTTTTGATCTTCGTGAAGTTCGTTTACTTCCTTAGCTAATGATTCAACTACAAATCCTCTTAATAGATTTGCATTTTCGCGCATAGCAACAGCATACTTTGCTTTTGCTTCTGCAAGCTGTTTACGATCATCGGCAAATTCTTCAATTTCTGAAGCAAGACGTTCAGTAACCATAGAGTCAATAGCCTCTACCATTGTTGCTTTGTCATGTTCATACTTTTGAGCGAACTCTTCGCGAAGTTCAGCTGTAACCGTTTGACGATTTTCTTTAATCCTCTGGTTCCATGCTTCTTCGATTTCGTGGCGCACTTCTTCGGAAACTACGTCATTTTCAAAAAGTGTTTTTAGTGCATCCAACATATTATTCTCCTTTTATTGGAGTCTACTGATTATGTTAATCAGCGATTCTTTTAGATATTTTTGTGCCTTTGTGTCGTGTTTCGTAGCCTGTGCTAATTCGTAAGCCTTCATTCCGCCACGTGCATTCATTAGATGCTCGTAGATTGGTGTTGGGTATGCGCCAGGTGCACTAGGTTGTGCAACAACGTCTACCGTAATTATTTCAAAATCAGAAACTTCTCCGTTTCCGCTTTCACTAACGTTACCAGAACCTCTTGATGAGACACCTAGCTTCACACCTGATTGTATCATTGTGCTAACTAGGTTTCCCATCGGTGTTGGTAAAATTTTCATCTTTCCATAACCATTTGGACCATCCATCCACATTTCAGTTATCATGTGACTAACTCTGTCCAGGTTAATGTTAAGTCCTTCAGGATGATCAACTTCTCCGAGAACCGAATATCCTCCGCTTACTTGATCATTGAGAGTTTTGACAGCCCTGCCAATTTCATTTACAGGGTACACACGCTGATTAGCATTGCGTACTCCGCCTTGTATACAAATTCCTTTCATAAAAAGGTCTTTGCCATCGTTGGCATTCTCAACCACCATTTGGGCTTGGTCGAATGTCAGGTGTTCTCTTAATAGATTAGTTTTCATCCATCGTTCCTTATTAGCTACCGATCATAGACTTTTTATCAGGAGCTGTGTCGCCTGCGCCTTTTTTCTCTGCGCCATGGCCTTTTGGATTATTAGACATTGATTTTGCAGCTTTTCCTCCAGGTACGTTAACGTTTCCTGCTGAATCTTCTTTAGTTGAAGGTGCAGCTAATCCGCCTGTTGTTCCTTTTGTGTCAGCTTCTCCGCCTTTTACCAAGTTTGAAGCAGTGCCGCCCATGTCATTTTTACCTGCTACGACTGATTTGGCGTTTGCACCATTGTCACCCATTGTAGCTGATACTTTTTCAACATATTCACGCATCTGCTCACCTGCAGATTTAGCTACTTCTTCGACTTCTTCGTCGTCACTAGCTTCATCTACTTCTTCGTCATTTGCTTCAAAGTTATATGACTCTTCTTCAGCGTCTGCATCCATATCCATATCAGCATCGCCTTCTTCGCCTTCTTCATCTTCGTCGCCCATGTCATCTTCTTCGCCGTCTTTATCACCTAGCATTTCTTCAAATTCTGCTTTAAGGTCTTCAAGTTCGGCTTCTAAATCCATGATGTCGCCTTTTGTTGCTGGCTCATCTGAGTCACCTTCGTCACCCATATCCATTGCCATGTCGTCACTAGCGTCTCCGCCCATGTCAGCATCCATGTCCATGTCCATGTCCATGTCGTCATCGCCTTCAACTTCAAACTCATCTAGATTAAAATTTTCATTAGTTTCTTCGTCATCTTCGTCGTCATCATCTTTTGATGCTTCGTCAACTTCTTCGTCATCTGACTCATCTACTTCTTCGTCAGTTGCTTCATTAGTTTCATCGTCATCATCTTTTGATGCTTCGTCAACTTCTTCGTCCTTGACATCATCAGTTAAGATGTTTTCATAAATATCTCTTGATTTTGCCACTACAATTTCGTGGAATAACTCTTCCGCTTTAGCACGGTCGTTATTTACGAGATGCTCGAGCATCTCTTCAAATTTGTTTGTATCTGCCATTTTTATCTCCTATAAATGTTTTACCTATGGTAAGGCTGTCAGTTGTATTTACAAATATAAAGGAAATGTGCGTAGAAATAGGCCAAAAACAGCTCGTTTTGGCTAAAACTCAAGAAAGTTGATGTATTTTCATAAAATCATCTACTGTTATTGTTACTAAGTTATCCAATTTATTTAGTTCCTCAGGACAGTAATTATCAGGTGCTATAACCCTTACATATTGAATATTTTTATGTTCCTTAATTACAGACACCGTTTGACGCAGCCAATTTCCAAAAAAAGTTGCACCATCTTGACTCTTTTTATAATTAGGAGTATCAGCATAAACATTGTTAAATTTATCAGCTATACCACGATAATCAAATCCAAGTATGTATATTTTTTCATATCCGTGTTGACTAGCAAGCCATAGTGCTGTAGGACCACTTGACCATCCTTTACTTGGATTAAATGTATTTAAATCTTGTATCTGCCCGTATGCTTTATTGGGATTAGTCCATACAGTATGTTTTCTTTGATAGCCGTGTCTAGATATTTCTAATATCATTTTAACATCAACAGCCACTAAGTAATCTGGTGCAAAAGTTCTATATAACGCATTACATCCGTAGGTATTGCCTAAATTTGCAAGATCTTCTACATTTATTGGACTTCTACTTGTGCCGTTACCTATAACAAAAGAAATTGTGTGTTTTTTATTAATTTGAACTTTTTCATATTGGATTGGTTTTTGAGAACGTTTTGCTTCTTTTTCAGCTCTACGTTTTATTTTATAAAGTTTTCTTTGAGTTTGAAGTTCACGCCATTCTTCAGGAGTGTATTTGCTTTTATCTAGTTTTGCCAATTATCATACTCCGGCCGCCTCAGCTTGTGCTGCTAGTCCATACATCTGTCTTACAAAGTCTATTTCTTTAGCCTTTTCTTCTGTATGTAGTTCAGCTGCCTTGCGAGCACGATTTATTTGGCTTAAACTTAATCGTGTTTTCCGGGTATCATCTAAATCAACAATAGATTGGTCATACTGAGGATCATACCTGTTATCCTCTACAGGTTCAATAGTTTCTTTGTCGTAATAAAAAAGTTCTCTCAGTATCATGTTATTATTTATACTTTATATTGTTCCTGCGTCACCACCTGCTGGAGGTGTTGCTGGTGCTCCGCCTAGTTCTTCACCAGTTGCTGTTTCTGGAGGTGCTCCTTCTCCTCCGTCTTCTGTGCCTTCTATGTCTGCTGTTTCTTCAGCGCCATCTATATCTGCGCTTATACCTGCACTACTTATTCCTACACCTCGCATTTCACCTGCAGCATCACCCGGTGGTGGTGTTAAGTTTTCTTGATTTTCTTCTTTCCAAAGTCTTTCGTTTTTAGCTATATCCTCTGTACTTAATCCTAAGAATCTTTCTAATGCAAATCTATTTGAAATGTATGGTATTGCTTGTACTTGTGACCAAGTACCAATTCTTTGATTGTCTAATTCTGTTTGTCTATAAGCTGCAAAGTTTTGTGGTGGTTGGAATTTTAGATCAAACATTGCTGTATCAATGTTTACACCTTTTTCTAACAAATATCTTTTGAATTCTTGATCAAACTCGTCGGCAAGTAAATTTTGTAATCTTTCACAGTATGTATTGAATCTTAATTCTTGTATAAATGCTGTGCCGACTCTTCCATCATTGTAGCTTGCAGTTGCATCGTCAGCGCCTGTAGGCAAGTAGCTGCTAGGGATTCGTAAGCCGCGTACGAGCTTATTAGTAAAATATCTAAGGTCATCAATTTCTCCTAGGTTAGTACCTCCTGGTAGTGTTTCAACTTTTGAACCACGTCCTTCAGCAGTTTGTGGAAAGAAGTAATCTTCATTAGTTGATAACGGATTGTAAGCTGAATCTATAACATTTGTTCCGCCGCCTGTTTTGCTTGGAATACGTCTTTGATGTATTTCTGTTTTAACACGCTCAACAAATTGCATAGCAAGGTGTGATGGCATATTACCTACGTCAACGTAAAATACTCTACGCTCTGGTGCTCTTTGCACTCTGTAAATAATAATAGCGTCTTCTAATAATTCTTTTTGTTTGTATACTTTAAAAATACTTTCTAACAATGAATTACCGAACGGATAGTTGTTGTCTAATCCTTCTGACAAGCTGAGATGAAACATATGTTCTCCAGCTATTGCAACTTCGCCATCTTCAATAGTAAATCTTGATCCGGCTTGGTTAGGATAGTTACCAACCATACCTCTTACGCCGCCTTCGTAATATCCGCTTCCGCCTCCGGTAATATTACCGTTGGTTTGATGTGGCTTTGTAGCTACAAGATCTCTAAAATTAAATTGTACATCTTTTACAATGTATTGTTCTGGTGTTTTACCTTCTGATTCATTAACAATAATTCTGTTAACTTTTGCAGGATCTACATGATATAATTTTTTAGTTTCTGGATCTCTTAAAAAGAAACCGTCTCCGTATTTGAAAACATTACGCACAAGTCTAAACATACGTTTTTCAAAATTGTTAATTTTGTACCACTGCTGTAAATACTGTCCTAAAATTTGCACTTCGGAGTTAGTAGCCTGCTTCTTATAATCAAAAGTAAAGTGAGTGCCGTTTTGCTTATGTTTTTGTGTGCAAAACTCTGCTAATATGTCTAGTGCAGCATTTACTTCTGAATCTAAGTCCATTGTGTTATACTGACCGTATCTTTCAACTCTGTTTGGAGTTCCTGTATAAACATCAGGCAAAAAGCTAGAATAATTACTACGAGCTGGGCCTGGTTTAGTTACAGCACTTGCTCCGTTAATAGGTGAGTAAGTTCCTGTTGTATCATTTCCTGCACTAACAGGTGTAAAGTATTTTTTCCAGCTCATTTAAATTCCTACGTTAGATAAAACATTGCCACTCATGCCTTTAGTAGCTTTGACTTGTTTTTGTATCTCTGTTAACTGTTTACTATTTATTTGAATCAGCTGTTGTAAAGTCTGATTTATGGTTTCTGAAAGGTCTTCATTTGTGTTACCTTGTGTGCTTGTGTTAGGAGATGAGATATCTGACATTAGATCTTGTAGGACTTTAGGAGGAGCACTTTCTTGTCCTGCTGTCGCTGCAGCCAATGCAGATGGATCAAATTTGTTACCCATATTTTGTATTTGTGCAGTAAGATCACCTAGTCCTCCAGGAAAACTTTCTAACAATGCGCCTTGTGGACTGTCTTTAGGTACAATGGCTTCTAATCCGTGTAACATTGCGGCTTTGCCTTTGCCAAAATCCTTAAACCCACCAGTTCCAAATGCGTTTTGTTGTTCATCACCTGTTATCCAATTCCAAAGTTTGTTTAACATTCCTAAACTACTACCTTCTTCATTTTCTGGTGCTTGGGTGCTTGAATTATCTTTTCTAGCTTGTTGTAATCCAGCGGCAAATTTTTCGGTAAGTTGTAAATTTTCATTAATTACACCTTGCTGCATCAACGCTTCTTGTGCAAGTCTCTTTGCTGCAGGTGTTACATTACTGTCAAGAACAGTTGCCAACAGTTTCATCGTATTTTCCTGCATCAAACCTGCTTCTTTAAGTTTATCGCTAAACATATCAATTTTGCCCATTTGTTCACTAAGTTTAGTGCCTGGAATTAAAGCATCTATTCCATCAATTATTTGAGTTGCGGCACCACCTAGTGTGGGTTTTAGATTTTCAATCATAGTGCTATACGTCTTTAGAAGTATAGTATTAGTTTGTATGTGTTCTCCAAGTTTTTCTTGACCTTTGGCTGCAAGGTTGGCTAATTGTACTTGACCTTTGCTTATAGCAACAGAAGCTTCTTGTCCAACTCCTTCACCTTTCATTTGTGTTGTTGTTTCACCGCCAATGTCTTTTAGGTTCTTTAAAAATGCTTCCCTAAATGTAAGTTCTCCGCCGCCAGCATCTTTAATCTTTTTCATAGTAGCAAGTGTTGAGTCAATAACTGGACCCATTTCTTCAAGAACATCTGCTTGTCCTTTTGCTATATCACTAGTTTGAGCTAGTGTAGCAAGTGTAAGACCTTGTCTACTTTGTGCAAATTTGTTTGCGGCTGCGGCAGCTTCTGCACCTAATCGTTGTGCTTCTGCTACATCTCCTCTTTTGTTTGCTTCTGCAGCCTGTTTGGCTAACTCAAACGCTTCTTGGTTTGTTGCGGCAAAGTTCTTAGTTGCTTCTGTCATAGGAGCACCAGTTTGCATCAAGTCGTCAAACAAGTTCTTTAGAATTCCAGGGCCTGCATCAAGAGCGTTTTGAGTTTTATTGTATGCTTCTTGTGCGCCTTGTACTCCGTCCATTTCTAACAAACGTAGTTTAGCTTGTGTTGCTCCATTACGTTGTCTTGCTATCAAATCGTCTTGTAATTGAGCAGCATCTTTACCAGTAAGTTTTGCAACAATCTGCATATTCTTTGCAAGGTCTGCAGCAGCTTTGGCTTGTTCGCCAGCATCCATATTAGTTAAACGTGATTGTCTTCTTGTTAATTCCGTATTTTTAAGTACAAACTCATTGGCTTCTTCAACGGTCATTCCAAGATTCATAAATCCTTCGATGACACCTTCTTCGTACATTGCATTACTAAGATTAGCAAAGTTTTTTGCACCGTCGCTTACACCTCGGCCAAATCCTGCAAGTAGCGTACTGTTATTGCCAACCATATTAGCAAATGTATCAATAGGCATACGTGTTTTAGAGGCTGTAATTTGTAGCTCACCTAAATTGCCGTTTAATCCTGCGCCAACTTTTGATAATGATCTGAAAGTATCTTGAGTATTTTCAATATAACTTATTGCACTTACACCTGCACCTGCAATATTTTTAAGCAAGTCTGTTGGTACTAGACCTGCTATATCTTTGGCTGCTTTATCAATACGACCGCCGCCTTGCTGTAGCACTCTAGCTACACCTGAGACTGATGCATCTATTTCTTTAGATCCAAAATCTTTTTTTCCACCACTATCACTACTAGCAGTGCCAGGAGATGGCATTTTGATGCCTTTAAATCCAGCAGATATGGCATCTACTATGTCTTGTTTGTCTTGAGGGTCTAGCGCCATTCGTTTTCCTTAACCACGTTTAGATGCGGTCATAAATAATATACATAACTATTTATGCAAGGACCAATATGTCAGATTTTTTAAAAAAACACCAACGTCAACCAAAAATCTTTATAGATTTGCCTAGTGCAGGCCGAATATACGATGATACTGTCCTTCAAGACATGCAAGCTACTCAACTTCCTGTCTTTGGTATGACAGCTATGGATGAAATAATGCTTAAAACACCTGATGCTTTATTTTCAGGAGAAGCCACGGCGCATGTAATAAAAAGTTGCGTTCCAAACATAATTAACCCATGGGCATTAATTGGTTTTGATGTAGATTATATATTAATTGCAATACGTATAGCTACATACGGTGATAAAATGCCAATTGAAAGTAGTTGTACAAGATGCGGAGAAACTAACACTAACGAAATTGGTCTAGGAAGATTACTTGATAGCTTTAGCGAATATCCAATTACAACTTCGTTTACAATGGATGATCTAACAGTTCATGTTAAACCAATATCATATAGAGAAAATACAGGTTTTAGTCAAGAGCAGTATACATTAGAAAGAACTGCTACACAGATTGATAGATCAGAACTATCACAAGAAGAAAAAGACAAACAGGTACAGTCTATACTAGAAAAAATGACCAATCTTACATTAAGATTAAGTGTAAGTTATATTGATAAGATTACTGACGGCACAGATGAAGAAGTTGACAAAGCTAAAATATTAGATTTTATCTCAAACAACGATGCAAAGTTTTATAAAGAATTACAAGCAAAAGTAAAAGAAATATCAGATCAATGGAACTTACCAACATTTGATATTACCTGTAATGCAGAAGATTGCGGCACACAATATAAGTCTAAGATAGGAATGGACTATTCAAGTTTTTTCGGCAACAGCTCGTCTCCCTCGAGGAATCTGATGTTATCGAACTAGATGAAAAATACACCAACGAAGTTAAACAATTAAAATACGACACTTATAAATTAGGATGGTACATGCGAGGTTCAATATCATACCACGAACTGATGCATGTTATTACTAACGAAGATAGAGAAATATTTTATAAAATAATAAAAGAAAACATTGAAACTGTAGAAAAAACCAAACTGCCGTTACTTTGATGGCTTGTATTCAATTTCGCCTTTATCTACTTTTTGTTTAGTAACTTGAATAATTTTGTTTAGTTGTTTGTCTTTTAGGAACATCTTTTTAATTTCATTTGCAGCTTTTTGTTCAGCTTGTTTAGTTGATGCATTTCGTTTTTCAAAAACTAATTTAATATCTTCATCAATTTGTGCTTCCCAAGATTCGCTTAGACTTTCTTTAGGACAATTTGCAAGTGCTAACATCTTTATGCTTTTTTCAGTAATTATACTTCCAAGTAAATGTTCTGCAACATATTCGCCAACTGAAGAATTAGAAAGTAATTTTGCAATCATACTTCCTAGAACACCAGCACTTACCCAAGCTAGTGCTGTTGCAATCCAACCTGCAACAGGTAAAAGTGCAAGATAAGTTCCTAATAGTCTTATAAGGCCACTTGCGGCCATACCTATTCCAGTTGCAACAAATGCTAAGTTTTCTACAATTATTTTCCTAATACGCATTTCTTGTGCATCTAGTTTTTTTGATTGCAGTGTACAGCCTTCAGCTACGTATATATTTCCCCATCTATCAAGTTCTGCTGCAAGATCTTCGACAGCAAGCACTCCGAAAACAACTTTACCAATAATAGTACCTTTAATTAATGCTAGAGCTTTTGATCCCCAACCAGCTACTTTTCTTGCGCCAGGAATATTATCTTTTGCATAAGCAACAGCTTTACCAACCTTACCCGGTTTTGAAACTTTTTTCTCGTAGTCCATTGCAATAGTTAATTTACTGCCTGCCTGTTTTAGTGCTTTTTGGAATTGTGGACTGCCTATACCAAATTTTCTCGCTACTTTATTAAATTTAATTGTGGCAGACATAGCTGCATTTCTGCCCTTTACTGTTCCTACTCGATTATTATCTTTGTCTACTACTTCAAAACTACCATCAGGCAACGGTCCAAAGTTAAATTTGCCGGTTCCTGGTGCATCAATTCCACCAACTAGTTTACCTACACCAGAAGCAAAGCCTGGTCTGCTAGAACTTTTATCAACTTCTAATATATCTATTACTCTCATGAGTAGTCCTTTATACTGTAACTGATAATATTTATCTATTATAATTGTATATTTAAGATTTGTTACTTCGTAACAAATAGTTTTCGCTAACGCTCAAACTATAATACTTCGTTTTGATTAAAGCAGTAGATATGAATTAAAGCAATATTACGCAGTAATATTGTAATTGCTTCATGTAGATTGTTTCAGTCAGACGGAACCTGTTTACGGTTCCATCTAATCTTGGTCTTCATGTGAGTCCGTCACAGCCGAGATTCGGAAGTAGGTGTTTGTTTATACACTTAGTTCAATGGGCTCTGACCTTTCCCAACCTACGTCGACATTTTATGCGCTATACCGTATATTTTAAAAATATGCGCTATACCGTATAATATTCCCCCGCTTCGTTCCTAGTGCTAAAGGGTTTTTATGAACTGTGTTGTGTTTTTCGATTGCTAACAGTCAACCTACATCAATCCTGCCGCCCTACTACCGGACGCGGCTCAACGTGTACGAGTGCTCCTCTCGGATGCCTTTTACTCAGCGGTATTATAAACTGGCCCGCCAACCTTATGTGTTAGATTGTTTTGCCTTGATGTTTTGTTCTAGCAATGCCTGTTTGAGTTTGTCTGATCCGCCTACTCTTACATTAATGATTCCATTGTAGTAATCATCTGTTTCAAGCACACGCCTGTCAAACTGTTCTCGTGCCTCTATGTAGGACATTTCGCCCCTACCTTTACATAGGTATAATATTTCTCTTGTAAACTT
>MDTB01216585.1_pt1 | contig 17781 bp, 15 predicted proteins | sample 811161 | NCBI WGS metagenome assembly MDTB01 (sample SAMN05326650, study PRJNA326480) | marine metagenome | isolation source: seawater | place: Mediterranean Sea | collected 2009
CGACCACGACAAAAAAGATGACCATGATGACCACGATGATCACGACCACGACAAAAAAGATGATCATGATGATCATGCAGAACACGATCATGGAGAGCACGATCCTCACGCATGGTTATCAACGGAAAATGCGAAAACTTGGCTAAATCTAATCGCTGCACGCCTGTCTGCCATCGATCCAGAAAACGCAGGTACCTATTTCGCGAATGCGGCTAAAGGGCGCGAGGAGATTGACGTTCTAATTGGAGAGATAAACGCAACTCTTGATCCTGTAAGAGGAAAGATCTTCGTAGTATTCCACGATGCGTACCAATATTTCGAGACAAGTTTTAAATTTCCAGCTTCAGGCGCAATATCTTTGGGTGATGCTACTGATCCAAGCCCAGCACGCATCTCTGAAATTCAGGAACGCGTACAAAATGAGGGTATAAATTGCGTTCTATCAGAGCCTCAATATAACCCCGGGTTAGTCCAAACAGTTTTGGCCGGCACTGAGTCCAAGACTGGGGTAATAGATCCTTTGGGTGTAACCTTGGAACCTGGTGCAAGTCTTTATGAAAATCTGTTGCGTAATATGGCCAAGACATTGGCGGGGTGTCTATAGACAAATCATCTAGCCAGCCAAATTTCACGGCTGGCTAGATGCATTAAATGGCGGCTTAAAGGGATAGCCAAAAGGTTGATAATTACGAGATGTTGCTGACCCAGGCAAAAAGTAATGAGACGTAATTTAGGTGAAACAAAGCTACGTAAAAAGCGTAGGACATCAAATCCTATGTCGGAATTTGATCGTATGCCAAAGACATTAAGAGATTGGCTGAATACTGCAGCACTTCCCTGGCGACCTGTATCCGTTCATCGTGCTTACCAAAAAGCTTTAATGAAAACCGGTGATCAACAAAGTGCCCTAGAGTACCTAAATTTATTACAGAGTGAACACCTTTCCCGCGACAGAAACTTATGAAAAAAACGGTCTATTTGGAAGAAAGCATTCAGGGACATGTTAAAACGCCAAGCAGCATTCTGAGGTAATTCCCTATATGGATTTTAAAATTACATAATGAAATTGATATTTCTCAATCCTTTTTATATCCATGACCTTTGGTCAAAGAAATAAGGAAAACTTTTAAAGGTGGCTTAAAAAATTCAAATACTAGAAAGGAAAATACAATGACTCAGACTTCACAGGTGCCCGTGACGGTTTTGACAGGATTTTTGGGTGCTGGAAAAACCACACTGCTTAATCGTATTCTTACGGAGCGTCATGGTAAAAAATATGCAGTAATCGTAAATGAGTTTGGCGAAGAGGGTATCGACAACGATCTTGTTGTCGATGCGGATGAAGAAGTATTTGAAATGAACAATGGGTGCATTTGTTGCACCGTCCGTGGTGACCTTATTAGGATACTTAGCGGCCTTATGAAACGAGCTGATCAGCTTGATGCAATAATTGTCGAAACGACTGGACTTGCAGATCCAGCACCCGTGGCCCAGACATTTTTTGTAGATCAGGATGTTGCAGATCGCACTAAATTGGATGCAATTGTAACCGTGGCAGATGCTGTGCACTTAGACAACCAATTAGGGGAGCACCATGAAGCTGAGGAACAGATTGCATTCGCGGATGTGGTTCTTTTAAATAAAACTGACCTTATTGAAGGCAAAAATCTTGAAGGCGTGGAAGCCCGTATTCGAAAAATAAATCCATATGCGAAGATAAAAAGAACATCACATTGCACAGTTCCACTGGACGAAATAGTTGGACTAAACGCTTTCAGCTTAGATCGAGTTTTAGAAGTAGAGCCTGATTTTCTGGACTCAGATCACGACCATGAACATGACGATGACATCACAAGCGTTTCGTTCGTTTCCGACACCCCACTTGACTTTGAGAAATTCCAAAAGTGGTTTGGAGCTCTACTCCAAACCAAGGGCCAAGATATTTTACGATCTAAAGGAATACTGGATTTTGAGGGTATTGATGACCGTTATGTGTTTCAAGGCGTACACATGCTTATGGATGGAGCACCGATGGGCATTTGGCCGGAAGACAGACCACGTAACTCGCGTGTTGTTTTTATTGGCCGTGGTGTCGAAAATATGGGTTTGAAAGAAGGCTTTGAAGCGTGCAAAGCGGCGTGACAGAAAATCTGCCACGCAGGAAGATGCGGCGGTTCGGCTTTGAAGAGACTGAACTGGAGCGAAGAGGCACAAAGTTCGCACTAGATGCTCCAGTAACTGCAGCAGTGACCTTATCTGAGGCAATAGTGGTGGGCTTTGGAGATGGTACTATTAGGTTCTTTCAGCCTGGGATTTCACACTCAACACTAAAGGCCCACAAAGGTGTAGTCCTCTGTATGACCACAGACGGACATAATGTTTTCACCGGAGGTGATGATGGAAGATTCCTCAGAATATCATCGGACGGTCAAATAGAAGAAATTGCCGAATTTGGAACAAAATGGGTCGATTGCGTGGCTGCTACCAAAGGTAAGTATGCTTGCTCATCGGGCAAGACAGCCCACATTTGGTCGATTGGACAGAGTAAGGCAACAGCCCTGGAACATGTGAGCACAGTGGGCGGGCTTGCTTTTGACGCAAAAGGAAGGCGTCTTGCGATTACGCACTACGGGGGCGCAACCATTTGGGAGAGTAAAGAGCGAAAATGGAAATCATCTAAACTGATTTGGAAAGGATTTCATGGCGCAGCTTCATTTAGCCCTGACGGTAAGTATGTCATAACAGCAATGCAAGAAAACGCATTACACGGTTGGCGTTTACGAGACAAAGCAGATCTTGCGATGTCGGGATATCCGGCAAAGATTAAAAGCTTTTCTTGGGTGGGCAGCACGCCTCATCTCGTTACATCTGGAGCTAACGAAGCAATTTGTTGGCCATTCGATGGTAAAGATGGACCATTAGGACGGGCGCCGGTTTGTGTTGCAGACGGAGGAAAACAACTAGTAACCTGTGTGCAATCTCTTTCAAGTGAAAATGCTGTTTTTGCTGGATTTGGCGATGGTGCTGTTCTTCTAGCAGAAATCGACGAGGTTAAGGAACCAATTGTCTTAAAGGGTTCTAGTGATGGAGCGGTTACCGCAATAGCTGTTACAGAATCTTTGTCTCATGTGCTGATAGGAGATGAGAATGGGCACATTTTATGGGCAAAATTATGGGCAGGAGACATAAGTGGAAAATCTATTTGAGCGAAAACGGCCAGATGGTAATGCAGTCCGTTGGATTAAGGACCTGGTTTCCACGCAGTTTGACCTGCCCGATTCCACGGTAATAGCTGTTGCCGAACTCAGGTGCCATGAGCCTAATTGCCCACCAGTGGAAACTGTAATAACAGCGCGGTACGCAGATGGCTCAAGGAAAGATTGGCGTATCGCCAAATCGATTAGCGAAATAGACGATACCGATATAAATATTCTGGAATAAAATTAATTTGGTTGAAAAATTTGGAAACTAATAGGTGCATTAAGTGAAACGCCGCAAAAGTCCATGCATCGATATATGTGACTTCTCCGGTCTGAAAGGTTGGTGCTCCGGCTGTGGACGTACTCGGCAAGAATGTCAACGATGGAAGAAAATGAAACCATATGAAATCAATGTCATCGTAAAAGAGCTCAGGAAACGTTTATCACAGATCACTGACACGAAGAGTAAATAGATATTAGCTCTTTATTTTATAACCTGTCTTAAAAATTAATCCAATTAGACTTAAGTTCAGCAGACTGAAAGCCAGCACTGCAATAAAGCTAACATGTACAGCTACATCTGCGGTTTCATAGAAAGACCAACGAAAGCCTGATACCAAATAGAAGATAGGGTTGAATAAAGATATTTTTTGCCAGATTTCCGGAAGCATCGATATCGAATAGAAACTTCCTCCTAAGAAAACAAGGGGGGTTATCATCAGAGATGTGACCAAGCTTAATTGTTCAAAGTTTTTAGCCCAAACACCAATTATAAATCCGAATAGACTAAAGGAAACACAGGTCATCAACAGAAATAAAAACATCCATACTGGATGTGCGATTGTTACATCTACAAATAAATTTGACGTAAGTAATATTATCAAGCCAATACTAAATGACTTTGTTGTCGCTGCACCCACGTACCCTATAACTATCTCAAAATATGAGATCGGTGCAGTAAGCGGTTCATAGATCGTGCCAATGAATTTTGGGAAATAAATGCCAAAAGCGGCATTACTAGTGCTTTGTACTAAAACTGTCAGCATGATTAAGCCTGGCACAATGAAGGAACCATAATCGACATTATCAATTGCCTGGATCCTACTTCCGATAGCGGACCCAAAAACTACGAAATATAAAGAGGTTGATATAATGGGTGCAATTACTGACTGAAGTAAAGTTCGAAAAGTTCTACTCATTTCGAATATATAAATAGCTCGAATTGAATATAGGTTCATGGTTTTCTTTCTTCGATAATGGACATAAAAATTTCTTCTAATGTCTTTTCTTTGGTCGTAATATCTCGAATATTCAGATTTGTTTTATGCAAATCATTTAAAAATAGGCCAATTTCTTTTTCGCGATATTTGGTATCACAGACATAAACCAAACTCTTCTTGTCTCTAGTTACATGTGTATCATATTTTTGCAAATTAGCAGGAATAGAGCTGCACGGCTCGCTTAAATCTATGTGGATTTTTTTACCACCCATTTGCTTTATTAATTGATCTTTCTGCTCGATCAACGAGATTGCGCCCTTGTCAATTATCGCTATTCTATCAGCCAATTCTTCAGCTTCTTCGATATAATGGGTTGTTAAAACTACGGTGGCCCCTTGATCTCTCAGCCCTTTAATTACGTCCCACATCTCTTTTCTGAGCTCCACGTCCACACCGGCACTTGGCTCATCCAAAAAAATAATCGTTGGCTCATGCACTAGTGCTTTAGCGATTAAAACTCTACGTTTCATGCCTCCTGAAAGAGCTCTTAAAGAACTTTCACGCTTATCCCAAAGAGATAACAATCTTAAAGTTTTCTCAACTAAAGCATTGTCCGGAGGCAGACCAAAGAGGCCACGAGAAAAATGCACTGTATCAAGAACATTTTCGTAACGCTCTAGTGCTATCTCTTGTGGAACCAAACCTACTAACCGCCTAGCAGCTTTATAATCTTTACGAATGTCGTAGCCTGCGATAAAAACTTGACCAGATGAGGCATAGGTCAATCCACACGCGATAGAAATTAATGTAGTTTTACCTGCTCCATTTGGGCCCAATAAAGCAAGTATTTCACCCGAGTTTACATCCAGTGATACGTTCTTTAATGCCATTACTCCACTGGCAAAAGTTTTATTCAAGTTTTTAATCGAAATTACGTGGTCCAACTCATTTCCTCAATTTTTTTCAAAGTAATTAATAGTTTAGATACTTTCAATTGTGTTATGGACGCAGCAAAGAAAGTTTGTTCTAGAAGAAGTTATCCTACTTCCTTACTAGCCTTATCACTTCAGATAAAATGCCCATGCTATCAGTCTAGATTTCTACCTGATTATAAGAAATATAGGAGGATATTACATCCTGCCCTGATTTTAATACCTATTTTTATTGAATTTATAGTTTTTTGGCCAAATCGCATTGATGGCGAATGCAAAAACTTAAACAAGCAGTCATCCAAAATATTTAATCGTATCCATTTTGGAATCTCTAATTCAATTACCGTGGTGAAATTTGGCGTTCAATTCTGTTAAAATGTAAGAGTTAAGGCTACACAAACCACTTTAAGTTATGCTTAACTCACTGCAAGTAACGGCTCATGAGTCGAAATGAATTTATTACTTTTTGAGATTCTATTAGGCGAGAAAAGATATGCGTAAAGCAACTGTGATGGCTTTAGATGTAGTTGGTTTTTCGAAAATGATGGGAGAAAATCCTGAAACTACTGTGGAAACTCTATCAGCTAGGCGTAAGAATGTGCACGCACTTATAAAAAACCACAACGGAAAGGTTTTTAACGAGGCAGGTGACAGCATCGTATCCGAGTTCGCATCAAGTGAACCCGCAGCTCTTTCTGCGATTGACATTCAAACGGATATGGCTCGTCTCAATATGGGGTCAGCAGCAAATAGAAAAATGCTGTTCAGAATTGGAATACATCATGGCGATGTAATGGATTCTGACGGAAATGTTTTTGGAGATACAGTGAACATTGCCGCAAGGCTCGAGGCTGCCTCATCACCAGAAGGCGTGTACATAAGCAAAAACGCTCAGGAAAACTTAACCGCCAAAACTAAAGAAAATTTTGAATACGTTGGACCAATATCTTTAAAGAATATCTCTGAACGAACAGAGGTTTTTGTTTGGTCACCGGGTCATCAAACTGGCCGATACGGGTTTTCAGATACAGAAAAAATATCTGAGCCTGAGGTTGTGCCAGGTTCTTTAGCTATTTTAGAATTAAAAAATCTTAGCTCAGACGAAGAACAACAGTATTTCTGCGAGGGTGTTTCAGAGGGATTAATAAACACATTATCAAGATATAAATCACTTAGGGTCACATCCAGCAATGCCAGTTTTTCTTTTAGTGCTGGCAAGCATTCGCCGAAAGAAATAGGCACTGCATTATCGGTCAGGTATATTCTGTCTGGAAGCGTTAGAAGCACCACTTCAAGGATCAGAATTAATATTAAATTAGATAATACAGAAACCAATCATACAATTTGGTCAGAAAAGTTCGAATCTTCAAAAGATGACCTATGGGATCTTGAGGAAAACCTCGCTTCATCTGTTGCGTATCAAATAGTGGGTCAAGTAGAGGCAGACGAAATCAGGTCCTCCGCGAATAAGCCACCGGAGGATGCAAGAGCTTATGATCTCGTTTTGAAGGGCCTTAAGCACCATAGAAACTCTATTACTTCATATGATGATGCCGAAAAAGCTTACACTCTTTTTTCCAGAGCCCTTGAATTAGAACCTAATTATCCGAGAGCTATGGCATGGAAAGTGTGTTCCATGGCAAATTATCAAAATTGGGATCCCAACGCTTTCCCAGATACATGGATTGATGACGCAGACTTATTGATTGAGAGGGCCTTAGAAATTGATCCCGATGATGCTGAAGCAAACAGAATAATGGGCTCCATTCAGCGAGCCAAAGGCAATTTTGATTTATCAATCAGACACCATAAACACGCAGCAGAGCTATGTCCATCCGACCTGTACATTTCATCTAAACTTTGTGAAGTATTTATGTATGATGGTCGTTTAGAAGAAACCGAAAAGGAGTTGACAAGAGCTAAAGAAATAAATCCAACAGGGTCTGATCTACTACTCCAGATCGAAGGTACATTAAAGTTTTGGCAAGAGGACTATACCACTAGTAGAATTTTGCTTAACGAAATACGCATTCCTAGTCCTATGACTCTATTTTTTATAGCTGCAGCAGAGTTTTACATCGGAGAAAAAGAAACAGCAAAGACAAGGATGGCTAAGATTGAAAGTGATTACGGAATACCAGTTCAACGCTTATTTGATGGTGAAAGCTATAGGCTCGAAGATATGAAAGCTAAAATTGCACCAATGTTTCTGATAAAACAGGTTGCATGATGTCTGAGAAGCTACCCTAACCTATTAAACCTGATTTTTTCAATTCTAATTTCCTATAATTCATATTACCGCTCGAAGTAATGGGCCCATGGCCTTCCTTTGGGTAAGATCTAAAGGTCGCTTAACATGTCTAAGCAGATCCATGAAATGCAAAATGCGATTTTCTTTGGAGCAACCTGAAAAGGTAAAGCTGTTTGTTCACGAAGTGATGCGCGGTGCCGAATGGTCGAAAAAATACTGGGCCGGCTCTCGAGAGATGACGCTTAAAGCTGCAGAACAAATTTTGGCGTGGTGCCAAGAGGGAAGTATTCGAAAAGTCGACCCAATTCTATTCCAATTTCACGTATTGGCCCTCACGGAACAATATGCGACCATGGACAAGGAATTGCGTTTCATGTTGGACCTAAAAGATGATGAAGTCATGGACGTAGATCTAATCGTCAGTGAGGTCACTCAACTCATCCTCAGGGGGTTAAAACCCTGAAAGCTTTTTTTCTCAATTACTTGATAAAAAGTAATCAGCCCAAAAAAGGAATTCTGTATTACATCATCTGAAAAGTTCTCAGATATCTTCTGCATGCAGCAATTTTCGCGTTTAGTCCTAGGATTTTCTAGCAATTTTACTGGGGCTTCAACATTATCCGCCAATTATATATGTCAAACCGCGAGTCATATCCAAGGCAGCCTATTACCTGTTACGCTAGCCTCTGAACTAAAATGTTGCTGAAGTTATTAGGTTTTCCAGGATGAATCGATTTTATCTAACAACCTGACAAAAGCCGGCCATTCTGGATGTCTTACAACTGCTCCAGCTTGTGCGCTTCCTCCCTCAAATTGTTCTCTTGTGTGAATTATAATATCATGAGGAATCTTGTTTAATCTCTTTCCTGATGCAAGAGCGCGAAGTTGAATATCGCTATTTCGAATAAAAACTTGGTGTCTTACAAATGCCCAAATTGGACTAGGGCCCGCGGTGAGTAAGCCATGGTTTTTCAAAACCAAAGTATGATTCTTTTGACCAAGAGATTCTATTAATCTTTCTTTTTCATCACTGTTTAAAACAATACCCTCGAAATCATGGTACCCGACCCTTTCAAATAGTTGGCATCCTTCTTGAACCATAGGAAAAACTTCAAGATCTAAGGCTGAAATAGTTTGGCTTATTGGTTCATGCGTATGCATTACACAATGTAGATCATTTGGGCGTGCTTGGTGAATGGCCGAATGAATGTTATAACCAGCTTTATTTACTGGCCAATCATCGCCACCAATTCTGTTGCCCTCCAAATCTATTTTTACCAAATTTGACGCCCTGATTTCATCATATCTAAGCCCAAAAGGGTTGATAAGAAAGGTGTCAGTATTTGGGATTCTCAATGTAATGTGATTGTAAACTACGCTAGTCCAACCATAATAGTCAGTCAGGCGATAGATAGCAGCCAGATCTACCCGCGCGCGCCACTCATCCTCAGAAAACTGTTTTGGCTTTCGCGGATATTCAACTATAAGTAAGTCATTTTTTAACGTATCCATGCTGCAACCTTTTAAAATTAATCGATATTATTAAGTGTAATGAATAGTGACGAAAAAATCTAATGAAAGAAAATTAAAAGCCGCAAAATGCAAACTATTTTATCGACACAACACTCGGATAGTTTTCTTAAAAATTGCTAAAGCGATAACTGACATGTAACGCAAAAAGGCCTTTATATTTTAAATTTATTATTTTCGATTTATTTTTCACTATCGATAGAAAATTTAATTCTTTTCTTAGACCACAAGTGTTTTTGTTTATGGCATGGCTGCGTCATCCTCCCAAAAGATCCAACCATTAATACTCAAGCCTTTTCCCGTAGTGGCTACAGGCGAGAATGATCATACTCCTTATGTTAAAAACAAAGCCTGCACACAGCATTACTTATTTACAATGACTAAATTTTCAGAAAACACGCGTTAAAAGTTGGCACTTTGCATCTATCTTAAAAATACCGACCGGAATAAAAATTATTTCAGATCCCAACGTAATCAGTATATCACGAAAATTTTACAAAAACTTACATTCCCCATCGTCACCAAAACGATCATTCCCCCTACTGTCTCATTTATATATTATAAAATTGACCACAACTTGAACTGCTCTCAAAAATTTTAAGGTACATGCCGATAGCCCATAAAGCGAAGGCTAGTTTGGAGCTTATTAGAAAATCAATAAAAATATTTTGAGTGGGACAAAACGATATACTTGCGCCGGCACTATTTCTTCGAATATGACTCCTTCTCAAGTAGAAAGCTTGCAATTAAACCAAATAAAAGACCCCAAAACGGTGAGCCTATATTAAGAATTGGCAACCCGGCAAAAGTAATAAGAAAGGCTATCAGTGCACCGACTGGAAAACCAGCTCCAAAAGCTGTTTGAAATGCCGACTGTAATGTCCGAATTAATGCAAGGCCTGCAAGTGTGCTAAGAAATGCAGCTGGCGTTGCGATCAATAGATTGGTGACTGCTGGCGCAAAAATACCAAAAACTATCGCCATACCTCCTAGAATAATTGCTGCTATCCAGTGCCGCTCAATGGAACCACTGGAAACCAATATGGCGTTGGATGGGCCCGTCAAACAACTAGATACGCAACCAAAAAAAGTGGTAAACAACGATGCGGTCCCACACGCTGTAGTAATAGCATTAACCGGTGGTAAATGTCCCGCGGACCGCAATATAACTATTCCCTGCGCATTTTGTGCGGCAACTACTGTAATCGCTAATGGTAGTACAAGTTCGAAAGCCGCTGGCAAAGAAAATGCAGGAACAATTATGCGCGGCGTAGCAAATATTGCTCCGTGATACGGCTCCGTTGTCACATCATAATCCTGGAAAAAAATAAAAAATGCGCCAACGACAAGAACACCTATCATAGGTGGGAAAATCTTTTGATAATTTTGTAACGCCGTAAGGGCAAAGAAAACAACTGTCATTGCCGATACTAGAACAAAATCTGTTTCAAATGCCCGGATCCAATCTAGGCCGAATTCGACAAAAACACCAGCCACCATACCCATAACAATAGGCATTGGGAGCCGTTCCATCACTAGTTTGATCCAACCAGTCAAGCCAAATATAAGAAGCAATATACCAGTCAGAAAATAGGCACCCACAACCTCTGCTAATGTAAGTGTTTGCAGCGCTGTCCCAACAAGCACAGTGCCGGGAATCGTCCAAAAAAATGCCAGAGGTTGCCGGAATACGAATGACATCCCGATAGTCAAAAGACCATTGATCACAAATGCGGCAAAAATCCAAGATGCAAGATCAATTTCATCAAGCCCACCTCGCAATCCAGCGCTCAGAATGATTGCGACAGGTGCTGATGCTGCAAACATAAAGGCAACAAAAGCATTTATCGACTCGTTTATCGGCAATTTTTTCCAAGGACTCAATAGATTCAGCCTCTCCCTAAGAGCCAGATCCAACTATAAAACTTTAAGTTACGTTGAAACACATTGCTAACCGTGGAGAGCGCAAAACTTTATGCGAGTCGTAAGAGGTATCGTTCTGATGGGATAAAATCAGAGAGATTGTTCTGGGCTGGCACTGTGATTAAGATTAAGTAGCCTCACTATAGTTTCTTTTAGACGAAGCTTTCGTTTTTTCATATCAATAATTCGAAACTGGTCGTTAAAAGGTATTCTTTGAGCTACCTCTATTTGCTGCGAAAGCTCATAGTGCTTTATTTTTAATTGCTTTATGTGCGCGGTTATGCTCAATTTGGCCTCCATTTTCCTGGTTTTAGATCATGTAAAATTATAGATTTACTGTAGTACTTTATTATTTTTGTCTGACGCGAGAACATGCCAGAGCCGTTTTCCTAGGTCAGTTAAGTTTCCCTTATCATCTAAGTAACCCATATTTTGGGCGTGTGTATCTAAGCAATTATTTCTGGTTAATTTCTGGGAGCTTTTTTTCTGCTCAGAGGACAAATTTTGTCGATCATCGCGCATCATTAACCTAAAAACAAAAGCTCGGGAAAAAGCGACCATGGTCTGTCCTTAACAGTTTCGAGTCAGTCCAGTTGGCTACAGTCAAATAATAACACAATTAAGAAAGAAGTAAAATTTTTAATTAACGTTTTTTCCACTCCGAAATACCGAATACTGATTTTGCCAATCAACTTTAAAGGTGGCTATTTGAATTTTGTAAACCACCTCTAAGCATCTCCTTATCGCGCCACTTTCCAGAAAACTTAAAATAAATTTAGCGCTACTAGAAGCTATTATTATCTTTCCGGACCAGTTGTCTAACTTTCACTTAATGGAGTGTCCAACAAATACCAGGGGATTAGATTATAGGACTAATTCAAAGCTAGAATAAAAACTGAGTGCAAAATAGGTGTGTTGTTACAAAAGGACCAAAAATATATTGATTATAACTTCAAGCACGGTCTTTAAAGTTTAGAAGTAGACTATGGTCGTAGATTGAAGTCACAATATCCCTTTGCTGTCATCGGACAAGGGGTTGTGGGCGCATCTGTTTATACTACCTAGCCAAAATGGGTTGGATGGATGTCGCGGTTGTGGAACGCCATCGCCTGTCACATGATTAAATTCCTAACATCGAAGTGTATCCCTTTTATATCAACTAAGACGGCGATGCTTACCCAATATTTTTTCATTTTCTGACCTGCATTCATTTCCGTTCTATTTGAGATATAAGTTTATTTTAAGCCTAAATTCCTCAGGAGAGGTAGATTTTGAGACTCCTTAATGCGAGCTTTGCACTTTTACCCTCGAAAGATTTTTTCAAGCATTTAATTATCCAAAATATTAGATTTCATTTACCACCTTTTCGAAATTATCCAAGGATTATGAAAATGAGTTTAAGAAACCTTACAGGGATTCAGTCGGATACCTGCAGCATCAACTTCCAAGACGCAGCAGCCAGTAAATAAGTGAATTTTTCAAGCCCGTGATAGCTTGTACTAGGGTGTCTAAGCGTGTCAAAAAGACTCATAGATAACTCCATTTCCACATAAGACCCATAAAAATGAAATACCATTCGCCGCGTCTCGTGGGAATATCCACGGCACTGGCCGCAGTTACTATTTGGGCAGTTTTTCTGCTCGGCACCCGCTGGGGCGTGAGGGGTATTTTCACAGTGGAAGAAATTTTATTTCTTCGCTTGCTAAGTGGCGCATTAATTACAATTCCGTTTATGATAAAACTCGGCGTTTTAGTACGTAATCAAGGTTTGATCGGTACATTAATGCTAACTATAGGTAGTAGTGCTGTTTTCCCTTACTTTGTATCGCTTGGATTATTCTACGCGCCGGCATCTGATGCCGGCGCTATTGCTCCCGGCATGCTTCCGTTTTGGACGGTGTTATTTTCATGGATATTACTCGGTGAAGTTGTCAGCAACCGCCGGATTATGGGATTGGGTTTCATCTTATTTGGAGCATTGGTTGTGGGCCTATGGCAGATAGTAAGTGGGCCTGAATCAGGTGTTTGGAAAGGTCACTTGTTATTTCTCTTGGGTGCAGGCTTATTTTCTGTCTATACGATACATTTTCGACGGAGCGGCCTGAGCCCAACTCATGGATTAGTTATAAGTTTATTTTGGGGGACAATTACTTTTCTGCCCATACTTACATTATCGGGAAATATAGACTTTCAGGAAGTAAATTGGTACGATATTTTAAATATGTCAATCTTACAGGGCCTCCTTAACGCTGTATTAGCGCTTCTTTTTTACTCAATTGCAGTGCAGCAAATCGGTACGGCCCAAGCTGGGGCGTTCGGTGCATTAACACCCATCTTAGCATTAATAGGTGGGGTACTATTTCTCGAGGAAGCAATCACACTAACAAAAACGGTTGGCGTTTGCCTTGTTGCTTTTGGCGTCTTATTGGCTTCTGGCGTTTTTGAAAAATGAATGTTTTTTAAAAAGCGAATTTGCATTACCGTCTAATGATCGGACACAAATGATTTTAAATTTCATACTTTATTATTTTTAAACGCTCCAGTTTTATTATGATATTAGGAAAAAGTTATAGTTACTTGGCAACCCAAAGATCAATTGCATAGACTAGCTGGGTAGTAAACTCAGAGCAAGGGCACAGCCTGTCGTCAGTGGTTGCTATTATTTCGGTTAAACAACTCTTTTTTGCATCAAGTGCCACTGACCAGTCTTCCCCTCAAACTCATCGGGGGAAACATTGTATAAAATTAGGAACTTGCGTTTTATTTCTCGATCACTAACATATTGATATCGCTAAGAATGTACTGGGCACACCCAATTTGGCCCTAAATCCGAATCTTATAAAGAAACTGAGCCAATATGCATTTTTCTTAGTATAGGCTTATCATTTAGCGTACCGTGTACGCGATTTTTCGAGGATAAAAAGTAATGTCAGTAACTCTTTATGTACATCAGGCCATCGCTCGTTCAATAAATGAGCATAAAATTGAAACCATGTTTGGCTTAATGGGCGATGCCAACCTTTTTATGATAAATGACTTTGTGGAATCCTGTGGCGCATCGTATATCCCTGTTGCTTTCGAGGGCAGCGCAGTTCTTATGGCTATAGCATATGCTCATACTTCTGGCAAAACGGGTGTTGCCACTGTAACACACGGACCTGGCCTGACCAATTGCGTAACTGCGTTGACGGAAGGTGTCAGAGCGAGACAATCAATAGTTTTGTTATGTGGAGATACAGCAGTTAGTAATCATCTCGGTTTGCAGAATATTGATCAACGAGAAGTAGTAAAGGCTACCGGCGCTGGCTTTGAGCAATTGCGATCTCCAGAAACAACAGCAGACGATGTTGCTAATGCATTTTTCAGGGCCGAGAAGGAAAAGCGCCCAATCGTATTAAATATGCCAATCGATTTCATGTGGAAAGAAACTCAATATCACCCAATTATCAAGCCTATTTTCAAATCCGAAGCATTGGTTTCGACCGGAGACCTTTTTGATCAAGCCCTTGGCATGATTATGTCTGCAAAACGCCCTTTAATTCTTGGCGGAATTGGAGCAATCAAAGCAAAAGATAGTATAGTTCAATTAGCTGAACGTTTGGATGCAGTTTTAGCAACTACACTCAAAGCTAATGGGCTATTTACACATCATCCCAACAATATTGGCATTTGTGGTACATTGAGCAACGCGGCTGCATATGAAATGATATCAAAATCAGACTGCATCGTCTCTTTTGGAGCAAGTTTGCATACTTTTACAACTGATAAGGGGAACCTATTCAAAGGCAAGCGGGTAATCCAGATTAGCGATGATCCTAACGATGTTGGTAGAACTTTTCTGCCCGATGCGGCCTTGATCTCTGATCCTAAATTGGCTGCCGACAATATCATCTATTGGCTTAATGAGGCAGAAATGCCTGGAACCGGTTTTTCAAAAGAACTTAAAATGAATGAATTGATGCAACTAGATACTCAAATCAATCATAATCTTTGCGATGGGTATATCAACTTTTGCTTCGCTTTGGATCGCTTAAATGAAATACTACCCAAAGACAGGATACTGGTAACAGATGGAGGACGCTTCATGACAGAAGTGTGGTGCCGCGTATCTGCGCCTGATCCACTTAGTTTCATTCATAGCGCAAATTTTGCAGCGATTGGACAGGGACTTCAGCAAGCCATTGGAGCGGCACATGCCAATCCAGATAAAACGGTTTGTCTATTTATCGGAGATGGTGGTTTTATGCTGGGAGGCATAAATGAATTCAATACGGCAGTAAGAACCGGTATAAACTTGCAAATTATTGTCTGCAACGACTCTGCCTACGGCGCCGAACATATTCAATTTCGGGATCGGCAAATGTCACCTGCCATTTCAGAATTCAAATGGCCCTCTTTCGCCAATATGGCCAAAGCAATGGGAGGAAATGGCTTTACAGTGGCTTCTAATGAAGACTTGGAATTAGCGGTTAAATTAATGAAACAGCAATCTGGTCCGAATTTGATTGAGTTAAAACTAGATCCTGACCAAGTGCCCCGAATGCGTCGTTGAAGTGATAAATTTCAAATTCTAGCTAAGGCAAGTCAACTTCGTTTAATAGCAAGTTTGAAAGCTCCTATTTAAGTTCTACTCAAGAGGTTGTTCCTAATTTCTGTCAGAGTCTGGCAATAAAATCAATCATTGCTGATGTCCCATTATGCCCAACGCCTTCTGACAAATTGGCCCTATACTCTTCATTCACAATAATTTCATCGTCTTTGAAAACGTTCGTAAATGTCTTTCTAGTATACATCAGTGAAACGTCTTTGGGCCCACCAGTGCCCAATTCTATTTGATCAGGAGTATACCCATGAATTAATAGAATGCCGCCTTTTTTAGTCGCTGCTCTCAAACCTAAAAGTGCTTCATTTATCTTTTGCGGAGGGACAAATTGGAAACATATACCAACTACGTTGTCATACTGTTTCTCTGACCAATCTATATCAAAAAAATCTTCAACTCTGTAGTTCACTTTAACGCTTCGACTTAAAGCAAGCTCTTGTGCCTTTTCGTTTGCTACCTTTGAAGAATCCGATGCCGTGACTTTATAGCCTTTGCTGGCGAGGTAAACTGAATTGCGGCCCTCCCCGTCGGCGACCACAAAAGTTTCACCATTGGGCACCAAATAATTTTCTAGTTTCAAAAGAGCTTTTGCTGGCTCTTTACCAAAAAGGTAGTCGTCAATTGAAAATCTATGATCCCAATCCATTTTTAACTTTCCATATTATTTTTTCAGTTTACGTTGCAACGTCTGAAGTACGTTTGCGAAAATAATCCATAAAAATTTGGTTGCATTCAAAATAATTTATCTTTGATTGATGAGCCATTTTGGAATCCCTGATGGTAATTTACCGGTTTGTGAAGCAAGTGCGCAATCTTTTAAACTACCGAAGCGAATGTCTCGACCAGTCAATCCTTTTCCATAATGAGAGTACTTACCAGAATTAGTCATAACAACTTTAGCGTTCTTCGGAAAAATTGGCTCTGTCATTGAGCACCAACAAAGATCAGGAATTACCTTTACACCTGCCCTAATTAAATGTGCTAAAATACCTTCGTTGGAGGCATCGGAAAATACGTTTCTTCCTACAGTTAAAATTGTTTGGGTGGTGTAATTGCATGTCTTCCTTGCAAAAAATTCTGCAAAACGCCTACATTCTGCCAAGGAGGCGTGAGGACTTCCAATTGCCACTAGGTCAATGCGAGTTCCCGAAGCGTTAAATTTATTCCAAAGCTGCTTCATTTCTTCAACCGTTATGTAGTATCGCTTTAAACAGCGAAGTGGCATGAGATGGCTTTCTGGTGTGTGCCCACGAATATGCAGCATTGGCACGGCTGACGTTACGCCAAAAGCCGCGCATAAAGCCTGTAGTTCATCAGGCGATGGTGAAGCTGCCTCAAGCCCTGTTATTAGTGGAATTTTATTTGGGGATTTAGCACCAGCAAGCCAACCAAGCATTGGCCAAATTGCATCATCGAAGGTCAAAGGCAAGTTTACTTTAATTTCGCATTCGGGCACCCTATTATCAGCCAAATATACTCCTGAATTTGGTGCACGCCCAGTGATCGCTATGAATAGATCAAGATAGTCTGGATGCTTTTCTGTACGGGCGCCCAAAATCGAATTAGCATAAATAACAGCGTTGGACTCAGACCAGCCAATGGCTTCATTTGTTTCCGGTAAATCTTTTAAAAAATATGGTGCACAGGTAAAAGTTGGGCGCACGCCCATGTCTACGTACGCATCTGCAAGCCGGCTTGCTTTTTCTCCAAAATCCGGTTCTACGCCCTGTCTTTGCCAGTTTTCCCGGTCAACTGAAATTGCGTTGATAGTAGTAGGAATGCAGGTTTTTGCACCAATTGCATTCATTTTTTCCGCAAAATCTAGATTTGCATCATGGGCTAGAATACAACCGTCTATATGTGCGCGGGAGACATCAATTAATCCATCCGCACCTTGCGCAGCAGCCATTAAACACAAAGTTTCTATCGCAATTTTTTGTGCATGCCCACGATATCCTCCAAGCATCTCCAAATCTTTATTGCTCAAAGTCAAAGAATCAATTTCTGGTTTCAACAGCACAACCTTTTGCGAGCCAAAAATTAGCTTGTTATCGAGAATTTTGGCTTCATCGGCGTTGGCCAAAGCACTATAGATGGTGGGTTCCAGTCGCACCACAGAAAG
>MDTB01066018.1_pt1 | contig 17775 bp, 21 predicted proteins | sample 811161 | NCBI WGS metagenome assembly MDTB01 (sample SAMN05326650, study PRJNA326480) | marine metagenome | isolation source: seawater | place: Mediterranean Sea | collected 2009
TAAAGCATCTTTTAATGATCTAGCTAAACCTTTGTAACATGACTCAATCTTGTGGTGACTATTTTCACCATAAATATTTTCGATATGCAGAGTAACTCCTGCTGATTGTGAGAAAGCTTGAAACCATTCTTTAAATAATTCTGTATCCATTTCTCCAAGTTTCTCAATTGGCAGATTTACTTTCCAAATTAAATAGGGTCGATTTGATACATCAATTGAAACTCGACTCAAAGTTTCATCCATTGGTATCATTGTTGATGCGTATCGAGTAATTCCTTTTCTATTACCTGCTGCTTTTTTAATAGCTTCGCCGATTGCAATACCAGTATCCTCGGTAGTGTGGTGTAAATCTATATGCGTGTCACCTTTTGCCTTTACCTCTAAGTCTATAAGAGAGTGCTTTGATAATTGCTCCAACATGTGATCTAAGAAACCTATTCCAGTTTTAATTTTATACTTTCCTTTTCCATCTAGATTGACCGCGACAGAAATACTGGTCTCTTTTGTTTTCCTAGTAATTTTTGCTTTTCTACTCATAAACTAAGCCTGATTTACCCTTGATATATATTCAAATGGTCATTTTATCAATAAATCACTATTGAAGATCGCAAAATAATCTCCACATATAACTTCATGAATACAGCTGAAAAATGGCACGGTACTACGATTGTCTTACTTAGGAAGGGTGGGGAGACTATAGTTGCAGGCGACGGTCAAGTTAGTCTTGGTAATACAGTTTTAAAAAGCAAGGCAAAGAAGGTCAGGAAAATTGAAAGCAGAGGTGTGATTGCAGGATTTGCAGGGTCGACTGCAGATGCTTTAACATTATTTGAAAGACTAGAAGCAAAATTAGAAAAGCATGCTGGAAACTTACAAAGAGCAGCTGTTGAGTTAGCTAAAGATTGGAGAAGTGATAAATTTTTAAGAAGATTGGAAGCATTAATGGCAGTAGCAGATAAAAGTCATAGCTTTATAATTTCTGGAACTGGTGACGTTTTAGAACCTGAGGATGGAATAATTGGTATTGGATCTGGAGGAAACTATGCTCTTGCAGCTGCTAAAGTATTGATCGATACTGATTTGAAAGCAGAAGATATAGCAAAAAAAGCTTTAAAAGTTGCATCGGACATCTGCGTATTTACAAACAATAACGTAACAATGGAAAAAATTTAAATGTCTAAGTCAAAAAAAGAAACAAATTTAAAATTAGTCAAAGGGTCTAAAACAGACAGCTCAAAGGTCAGCGCTCTTTCTCCAAGAGAAATAGTTTCTGAATTAGATAGATACGTAATTGGTCAAAAAGAAGCAAAAAAAGCTGTAGCTGTAGCATTAAGAAATAGGTGGAGAAGACAGGCTCTTACTGATGAAATGAGAGACGAAGTGTTACCGAAAAATATACTGATGATTGGACCAACAGGTGTAGGTAAAACTGAAATTTCTAGAAGACTTTCTAGATTAGCTGAAGCACCTTTTATAAAAGTTGAAGCAACAAGATTTACTGAGGTTGGCTATGTAGGTAGAGATGTTGAACAAATCGTAAGAGATTTAGTCGAAATTGCTATAGCAATGGAAAGAGAGAGAAAAAGAAAACAAGTAAAAGCTAAAGCTGAGTTAAAGGCAGAAGAAAAAGTTTTGGATGCCTTGGTAGGAAATAAAGCTAGTGTTGCTACAAGAGAAAGTTTTAGAAAAAGACTTAGAAACGGAGACTTAGACAATAATGAAATCGAAATAGAAGTTCAAGATACATCTTCTGGATTACAAAGTTTTGAAATACCTGGTATGCCTGGAGGAAATGTTGGTATGGTAAATCTTGGTGATATCCTTGGAAAATCAATGGGGAACAAAAAAGGGAAGAAGAAAAAAATGACAGTAAAAGAATCTCACGGAATTTTAGTTGCCCAAGAGTCAGATAAGATGATTGAAGAAGACAAGATTATTAAAGAAGCCAAAAAGGCTACTGAAGAAAATGGAATAGTATTTTTAGATGAAATAGATAAAGTTTCCGCAAGAAGTGATAGGGTTGGAGGAGACGTTTCAAGAGAAGGTGTTCAAAGAGATTTGTTACCTTTAATTGAAGGAACAACGGTCAGTACTAAACATGGGCCAATTAAAACTGATCATATCTTATTTATTGCCTCTGGAGCTTTCCAGCTAGCCAAACCTTCTGACTTATTGCCTGAACTACAAGGAAGATTGCCTATAAGAGTAGAGTTAAAAGCTCTTAATGAAGAGGATTTTAAAAGAATTCTTAAGGAACCCGATAACAGTTTAATAAAGCAATATAAAGCTTTATTAAAAACAGAAGATGTAAATCTTGAATTTTCAGAGGATGGTATTGATATGCTTGCAAAAATTTCTGCTGAGGTGAATTCTTCAATAGAAAATATTGGCGCAAGAAGACTGCATACTATAATTGAGAAAGTTTTAGATGATATTAGCTTTAATGCCACTGATAAAGCTGGTGAAACAATTACAGTTGATAAAAAATTTGTTCAAGACAATTTAGGAAATTTAGTAAAAGATACTGATCTATCAAAATTTATATTATAATTTTTTTAGTTTAATCAATAAAGCGCCCTCACCACCATCTTTAATATCAGCTTGTTTGATAGAAATTACAAAATTATTTAATTCCTCGTCAGATTTAATAAAATCAGGGACTGAATATCTAAGTGTTCCAAGATTTTTTGAAACATAAATGTCTTTATCATTAGTTGAGTGTAGACCTTTTCCAGTAATTAATAATATTTCGTCATATTTATCCTCTTTGCAAAAAAGTATAATTTCTCTCACCTTTTTGTTAGCTTCATCTAAGGTATATCCATGAAGATCGTATTTAAATCTTCCTTTACTTTGATTTTCTTTGAAATAGTTTTTATCTTTGTCGTAAATATCGGAAGGATTTTTTATATAATCTTCCCAAACTTTTGAATCATCTTGGTCTAGATCTTTCTTTTTGATCACTAGTTAATTATTTCAGACAAGTACCAATTTGGACCTTTTTGATTAACATTTTTTGTAAATTTCCAATTATCTGAAACAAATTTAATTTTATCTGGATTTCCCTCAATAATTTTATTTTCTTTATCTCTTTTTACAGAAATGACCTCTGCAACAAATTTTACAGTAGCAAACAAATTATCTTTGATTTTTTCGTATTTTTCGACTGAAGATTCTTTTACACCTATAAATGTAAATTCAGATTTTATATTATCTTTATTTCTAGCTTTAATTGCTTCAGAAAAATTCGAGAACATATTCGGTGAAAGTAATGATTTTAACTTTATTAAGTCTCCATTAGCAAAAGAAGTAAGCACAGTTTCATAAGCTATTTCAGCTCCTTTTAGAAACTCTTTTTTATCTTTTCCCTCTAAAATTTCTAGATTTTGCTTTTTTGGTTCCACATCTTGTTGAGGTACACTAAATTTCTTTTCGTCAAAACCTGGGTAAACTTTCGTCTCGTGTCCAGTTTTTCTTCCCAAAATGCTTCTCAATCTCAGGATTATAAATCCTGCGATCATGCCTAGTAAAATTATGTCTAAATAACCAAAACTATTACTCATAATTTGATAAATATACATGAATAATATATTTTTGTATCAGACAAATGAACACATTTTTCTTAATATTTATAGTTTTGCCAGCTTTAGAGATATTTTTTATGATAAAAATTGGTTCAAAAATAGGAGCTTTAAATACAGTAGCTCTAATTTTTTTCACTGCAATTCTAGGTGTGTATTTTGCAAGAATTCAAAGTATTCAGACTTTGAAGTCTGGATTGGTAAATTTATATCAAAATAAAGTTCCTATTTATGAAATTATATCGGGCGCATCTATTGCATTTGCGGCAGTTCTTTTAATCTTCCCAGGGTTTTTAACTGATTTGATAGGATTTATTATATTAATACCTTTCACCAGAAAAATTTTGTTTAAGATAATCCTTAAAAATAAAAGTACTATGGATAAGCGTAAAGAGAAAATTGATACTATCGATGGAGAAATAGTAAAAAAAGAAAAAGATGAATTATAAAATTATTGGAAAATACATCAAGCACTTAACATTCGATATTCCTAAGCCAAAAACTTTTTTTTTGCTTTCAAAAGATATTACAAATTATAAGATTAATGTCGAAATTAAAAGTAACCAAGTCAGGCAAAATATTATTGAAGTATTAACTTCCTTAAATTTATCACCAACAAAGAATGATTTTGACAAAATAAATACAAAGATTGTTTACGCTACAATTGTCGAGCTATCAAATGACAAATTAGAAAAAAAAGAAATGGAGAAAATTATTCTAATAGATGTGCCGACTAAAATATATCGTGAATTAAGAAATATATTTGTTTTTTTATTTGAAAATTCAGGATTTAAAGACGTAAAAATAAGTGAGAGTGTCGATTTTGCAAAACTATATCAAATGAATAAAATTCAATAAAAATTTTTTTTTAGCTCCTTTTTTATAAAACTTTTATGCTTTAAAACTTCCTCTTCAGAAATCTCAACAATATTTTTATTATAATTCTTTTTTTTTATAATATTTTGATCTATGATGTTAGATGCAAGATTAAATCTGGGTTCTTTTGCATCTAAAAGATTAATATAAACTTCTCTCAACAACTCGCAATCAAGTAAAGCGTTGTGCCTAGTTCTTCTAGAGAGATCTATATTAAATCTTTTACATAACGCATCGAGCGAATTGGACATCCCGGGAAATTTATTACGCGCAACATCTAATGAGTCGATTACTAATTCTTGATTGATTAATTCTTTTTTTGCAAGACTTAATTCTCCGTTAAGGAATCCTATGTCAAAAGGTGCGTTATGAATTATTATTTTTTTATTTTTAATAAAATTTATTAAATCGTTTGATACTTTATCAAATGTATCTTTATCACTTAAAAATTCTTGTGAATATCCATGTACCTTCATAGCGTCGTCTGGAACAGAACGTTTAGGGTTTATTAGTTTGTGAAATACATTTCCTGTAGCGACAAGATCTTTCGTTTCAATACAAGCAATTTCTACAATTTTATGCCCCTCCTTGAAAGATAATCCTGTAGTTTCAGTATCTAGGAAGATTTCATTCATATTTTTTAAGTATATCTAATAAATTTTTTTTTAATATATTTAAATTTTTTTCATTAACAACTACATAATCACAATGTCTGGTTTTCTTTTTTGTACTAAATTGTTTTTTATTAAGTACGTCAAACAAAATTTTGTCCCCTCCTTTTTTTTTAAATCGTTTCAACCTCAGGCTTCGTTTTGCTTTAATGAAAAGAACAATATCGAAATTTTTCATTAAGCGACTTTCCACTAGCAAGGGTATTTCAAAGAAAGTAAGTTTTTTATTTTTATGTTTTTTTGTAAAGTTTCGCATTTCTTTTCTTACTAATGGGTGAATAATCCTCTCAAGTTTTGTAAAAAAAGATTTATCTTTTAAAATTTTTTGTTTGATTAAACTTTTTAAGTTAGAACTATTTTGAATTTTCAACTTTTTTGAAATATATTTTCGAAACTTTGACTGTAAATAAAGCTTTTTGACTATGCTATCAGCATTAAAAACTGGCCCTTTGTTTCTCAAGATATTACTAGCTGTCGATTTGCCGGAAGCTAAAGAGCCGGTTATTCCTATTTTTTTCATTTTAAATTTGTGACTAATAATTCAATTAATTTATCATCAATTTCAGGATTAATTTTATTCCACAAATAAAATGCTTTCTGCCCTTGATAGATAAACATATTTAAACCGTTGAAAACTTTAATGTCCATTTTCTTAAGATACTTAAGTGTCTTAGTCTCCAAAGGGTTGTAGATTGTATCTATATAGATCAAATTGCTTTTGGTTGGATCAAAATTAAAATTAAAATCTTTGCTACCTTTCAAACCCAAGCTTGTTGCATTAATTATTATATCAAATTTTTTTAATTCTTGTTGCAACTTATCCCACTCAATAATTTTTAAATTATTAAATTTATTTTTTAAGAAAATACATTTTTCTCTAGTTCTATTAGTAATTGATATTTCTTGAACGCCAGACTTCTGTAAAGACAATATTACAGAGGGCGAAACACCTCCGGCGCCGATGATAAGAGCTTTCTTTTGTGATGCGTTATCTATTTCTTTTAAATATGCTGCTTGTAATCCAAAAACGTCGGTATTCTCACCGATAATAGTCTCCTTACTATCAAGGTAAACTGTATTTACTGAACTTGTTATTTCTGCATCATTAATAATAGTGTCTACATGTGAAACTATTTTTTGTTTATAAGGCAAAGTTACATTAATACCACTTAACTCTTTATTTCTTATTTGCGCTATTATTCCCGGAAGTTCGTTCTCATCTTTTACATCAAATATAGAATAATTTGCGTCAATTTTATATTTTTTGAACCAATAGTTGTGAAGAATTGGTGACAACGAATGTTTAATAGGATTACCTATAATTCCAAATTTTTTATTCATTTTTATACTCTTTAATATAGTTTATAATATCTTTTATTGGCAAACCCATTATTGAGTTTTGGTCTCCTTTAATGTATTCAAACAATTCCAACCCATTTGACTCAATTTGATAAACACCATAAGCCAATAAAGTTTCTGTGTTAATTTTGTCAAGATAATCTTTAAGCTTTTTTTCAGTGAAATTTTTCATTTTTAACTCAGAAGAATCTGAATGATTCCAAACCATCGAACCATTTTTAGAGATACAAACTGAGCTTATCAAAAAATGTTTAGAATTATTTAATTTCTTTAAAATTTTGAGCGCTTCACCTCGGGATCGTGGTTTATTTATTAATTCATTATCAAGGGAGATAACGCTATCAGCTCCTAAAACTAACCTGTTTGGATACTTACTGCTTACTTTAATTGATTTTATTTCGGCAAGATTCTTGGATATTAGTAAAGGATTTGCTCCTTCATCTAACAAAGAATTTTTTACTTCATCCTCATCAACATTTGAAACTCTTACTTCACAGTCAATTTTGTGCTTATCTAATATTTTTTTTCTTACACCACTCTTTGAAGCTAATATAATTTTCATTTATTTTTTTTAATTTCTATAATTTTTAAGATTGAAGCTGCTGTTTCTTCTACTGATCTTCTTGTAACGTCAATGACTGGCCAATTATTTTTTTTAAATAAAATTTTTGAATCATCTACCTCTTTTTTTATATAATCTAAATTGGTATAATTTTTTAACTTAGTATCTTTCATTATAGCTACTCTATTACGTCTAATATCTGCTAGTCTCTCCGGGTCAGCTATTAACCCTATAATACATGCTGATTTATTTTTTATAAGTCCTTCAGGCATTTTTTGCTTCATGACTAATGGGATATTAATTGTTTTATATCCTCTATTTGCTAAATAAATTGATGTAGGTGTTTTACTGGTTCTGCTTACACCTAATAAAATTACATCTGCGCTGTTAATATCATCAACCCTCTTTCCGTCGTCATGGGACATTGTAAATTGAATTGCTTCTATTCTTTTGTAATAATCCTCATCTAAAACATGTTGTGCGCTAGGCTTATGTATAGCTTTTTGGTTCAACAATTTTGAAAAGCTTAAAATTAAATTTCCTAAGATACCAAAACAAGGGACATTATTTTTTTGACTTTGATTTGAAAGGTATTTAGCTAACTTTGTTTCAACAATAGTATATAAAATCAACGAACTTTCTACCTCATTACACTCTTTGATAATTTTATCAATTTGCTGTTCAGTTCTCACAAAAGCAAACTCTTTTTTTTCATATTCAAAATTTTCAAATTGTGATTTAAGAGACAAGAAAATTCTATCAAGGGTTTCACCTGTTGAATCAGACACAAGATATACATTGTATTTTTCGTTCATAAAGTTGTTAGTAAATTAATAATAAATAAACTTTGTTCACTCCATCTAAAAATATTGGTTAAAAAATTAACATTGATTCACATGATTTTAACAGTTTGTTCTATGTTAATAATATTGTTTTACTAGTGTTTATAAGATTAATAAAGTCACCAAACAATGATTTTTCGTAGGAAAATTAACAATTAGCACATGTATAAAATATGTATAAAAAGTTATATTGATATTAAACAAGGCCTAGAGCAAAAACAGCGCTTAAAAAAAACTATTATTTAATAATGACAAATTTAAAAAATATATTAATTAACAAAATTTCTTGTAAATCGATTTGGTTTATGAGACAAGCTGGACGATACCTTCCCGAATTTAGAGAAATAAGAAAGAAAAATAAAAATTTTATTAATTTGTGCTTAAATAGTGAATTAAGTTCAGAAATTACGATGCAACCAATAAAAAGATTTAATCTAGACTCAGCGATAATTTTTTCTGATATTTTAATGACACCTTATGCTTTAGGACAGAGTATAACATTTAAAAAAGATGAAGGGCCTAAACTAAGTGAATTTAAACTAGATGTTTTAATGAGTAATAACATAGAGAATTTTACTGAGAAGCTAAACCCAGTTTACAAAGCTATCGGAATGACAAGAAAAAAATTAAAAAAAGATAAATCTTTAATTTGCTTTATCGGAGCACCATGGACACTTATAATTTATATGCTTGGATTAAAAACAGACAATAATAAGTTAGATTTAGATAAATATAAAAGGTTTAAAAAAGAAATTAACGAAATACTCTTAGAATTAAGTCATTATCTGTGTGCTCATATAGAAAACCAAATTAACGCTGGGGCAGATGTGGTTCAAATATTTGACTCATGGGCCGGCCTTATACCAGAAAAAGATATTAAAGATTTTTGTTATACTCCAAATAAAAAAATTGTCGATTTTTGTAAAAACAAAAAAATAGCAACTATTTGTTTTCCGAAAGGTTTAAAAGAAAATTATGAATTTTTTAATAATTTTGTTAAACCAGACGGAATTAATCTAGACTCTGATATAGACCCACTTTGGGCCAGACAAAAACTAAAAAACGTAGTATTACAAGGAGGCTTAAACCCAAAAATATTGTTCAAATCTAATCAAGATATTTTAGAAGCAGCGACGATATACATAAATGCTTTTAAAGATATTCCATACATTTTTAACCTTGGGCACGGTTTACTTCCAGAAACAGATCCTGTTAAAGTAAAATTGCTAATTAATTTTTATAGGAATTATAATGAATAAAGATCATCCAGAGGTAAAATTTGGAAAAACTGGTGTACTAATTATCAACCTTGGAACACCAGACTCAACAAATTGGTGGGATATCAGAAAGTATTTGAGAGAATTTTTATCTGACAGAAGAGTTATAGAAGTAAATCCAATAATTTGGCAAATTATACTAAATTTGTTTATTTTAACATTTAGGCCAGCAAAAACTGCTCATGCTTATAAACAAATTTGGAGAAAAGAAAGCAATGAGTCACCGCTCTTATATTTTACAAGGCGTCAAGCAGATGAACTCAAAAACAAACTAGGAAGCGATAAAATTATTGTCGATTACGCCATGAGATATGGAAACCCAAGTATCAATTCACGATTATGTAGTTTAAAGGAAAGTGGATGCGAAAATATAATTATTTTACCTCTATACCCACAATACGCAGCAGCTACCACCGCAACTGTTTGTGATGAAGTTTATAGATCTTTAATGAAGATGAGATGGCAACCTAGTTTGCAAATTATTCCTCATTATGAAAGTGAGCCATTATATATTGATGCGCTTGTGAATAGCATTGAAAACAAAATTAAAGAAATAAACTGGAAGCCGGATTTAATTATTTCATCTTATCACGGAATTCCTAAATCATATTTTGATAAAGGCGATCCTTACCATTGTTATTGTCATAAAACCACTAGACTAATTAAGGAAAAGTTTAGCAAAATAGAAATTCAAACTACATTTCAATCAAGATTTGGACCTCAAGAATGGCTTACTCCTTACACAGATAAAACTCTAGAAATTTTGCCAGATAAAGGTGTTAAAAACTTATTAGTAATTTGTCCTGGGTTTGCATCGGACTGCGTAGAAACTTTAGAAGAGATTAACATTCAAGGAAGGGAAAGCTTTTTAGGGGCTGGAGGAGAAAATTTTGACCTAATACCTTGCCTTAACGATAAAATTGAACATATAAATTTATTAGAAAAATTAGTTAGCAAATATCTTTAAGATGAATCTCTACTTACTTTTTAAATCGTTGCATCTTATAGCAACCATCTCATGGATGGCTGGATTATTATATTTGCCAAGAATATTTGTATATCACTCTGAGGCTGATCATGAGTCTCAAAGAGCTGTTTTTAAAACAATGGAAAGAAGGCTATATAATTATATTATGATGCCTGCTATGTTGCTTTCCTGGACATTTGGAATTTTGTTGGTCCACAGTTTAGGACTTACAATCTTTGCAGAGCTCTGGATGCAAATAAAGTCACTATCTGTAATTATTCTGAGCGTTTATCACTTTGCATTAGGTAAATACCTCGACGATTTTGCTATAGACAAAAATCAAAAGTCATCAAAATTTTTCAGAATTTTTAATGAAATTCCAACAATTTTACTGATAGTAGTGATATTTGTTGTAATATTTAAGCCTTTGTAATTAAGGGGTTGAATTTTTTAAAAAAAAACATATATTTTGAATACATTCCTTAATTAAACAATCAATGAATTTACAAGAATTAAAGCAAAAGAATCCAGCAGAGCTTATTAATGAAGCTGAAAAACTTGGCATTGAAAACCCAAGCACTTTGAGAAAACAAGAGATATTATTTGCAATTTTAAAAAAACTGGCTGAAAAAAATGAGCAAATAACAGCTACTGGTGTTCTAGAGGTTTTACAGGATGGATTTGGTTTTCTTAGAGCTATAGAGTCAAATTATCTTCCTGGTCCCGATGATATTTACGTTAGCCCTAGCCAAATTAGAAAATTTGGATTAAGAACTGGAGACTCAGTAGAAGGTGAAATTAGGGGACCCAAAGACGCTGAGAGATATTTCGCTTTATTAAAAGTAAATAAAATAAATTTTGATGAATCCGAAAAAGGAAAAAACAAAATTGCATTTGATAACCTAACACCACTTTATCCAAATGAAAGAATAAAGTTAGAAGTAGAAACAACTAAGATAGAAAAAAAACCTGATAATACTGCAAGACTAATCGATCTTGTCAGCCCTATAGGTAAAGGCCAAAGATCTTTGATAGTTTCTCCTCCACGGGCTGGAAAAACGATTATTCTCCAAAATATAGCTCAATCTATAACAGCGAATCACCCTGAATGTTACTTAATGGTGCTACTAATTGATGAAAGGCCCGAGGAAGTTACCGACATGCAACGATCTGTAAAAGGCGAAGTAGTTGCTTCAACATTTGATGAACCTGCCTCCAGACACGTTGCTGTTGCTGAAATGGTAATCGAAAAAGCAAAAAGATTAGTAGAGCATAAAAAGGATGTTGTTATTCTGCTAGATTCAATAACAAGATTAGGAAGGGCTTATAACGCAGTAATTCCAAGTTCCGGAAAAGTTCTAACTGGTGGTGTCGATGCAAATGCATTGCAAAGACCCAAAAGATTTTTTGGAGCAGCTAGAAACGTGGAAGAGGGTGGATCGTTAACAATTATCTCAACAGCTTTAATTGATACTGGTAGCAGAATGGACGAGGTAATATTTGAGGAATTTAAAGGCACTGGTAATTCTGAATTAATATTAGACAGAAAGGTTGCTGATAAAAGAATATATCCAGCTCTAGATATAACAAGATCTGGAACTAGGCGTGAAGAACTTTTGTTTGAAAAAGACGAGCTTTCAAAAATGAATGTTTTGCGCAGAATTATTAGTCCCATGGGCACAATGGATGGTATAGAATTTTTAATTTCAAAACTTAAAAACACAAAAAGTAATTCTGACTTTTTTGACTCTATGAATAAATCACCTAATTAAATTTACTGTACAGTCAAATTATTACTTCCAACATCATGCAAATAAAAACTTATTATACTTTCGAGAGTTTTAATTTTTTCTTGGGTAGAAATAGCTTCTAATAGTTTTTGTTTCTCTTCATTTGTAACTGGTGAGATCATTGACAAGGTATTTATTTTTTGTAACTTATCTAATTTTTCAAACTCTCTCCAATTTAGCAAAAGTCCATTTTTTTTGAAAAAAATTTTGACTTTATCTATTAATTCATCAGTATCTTCATTATTAATTGTATTAGTCAAATCTCTAGCAAAGTTTGTATAGTCGACCTTAAATTCTCTATACAATTTTTTATTTTGAATTTCCTCTAAAATTTTAAATCTACTTATTCCAGTTAAATTAATTAGGACTCTACCATCGGGACTTTTTTGATAGTCACTTATTCTGCCTAAACAGCCAATTTTATAAACATCTGAACCTTCTTTTTGAGACTGAACCATGCCCATAAGTTTATTGCCATTATAGGTGTCATTAACTAAATCTAAATATCTTTGTTCAAAAATGTTCAAAGGAAGATTTGTCTTTGGAAAATATATAACTCCGCTTAGTGGGAAAATCGGAATTATTTTAGGTAAAGATTTCATAAAAATATTATATTAAAATTTTTAAATAATGGTAGTGACATTTTATAAAGGTTGACCTAGTTAGATCCTATAACTATACTTAACTATATTGCGGGCATAGCTCAGTGGTAGAGCGTCTCGTTGCCAACGAGAAGGTCGAGGGTTCAAGTCCCTTTGCCCGCTCCATTTTGATGAGTGATTTGGCTGATAAAAAATGCATTCCTTGTGAAGGAAATATTCCTCCTTTTGATAAAAGTGAGATCCACAAATATTTGAAAAAAGTTGATGGCTGGGATGTAAAAAACGATAAAGATGAAAATTATTATTTAATTAAGGAATTTTCATTTAAAAATTTCAAAGAAAGTCAAAAATTTGTTAACAAAGTTGGAGATGTAGCTGAAAAAGAAAATCATCATCCCGACATATCGTTTGGATGGGGGTATTGCAGAGTAAAAATATTTACACATGCTATAAAAGGATTGGCTGAAAGTGATTTTATCTTGGCCGCAAAGATAGATAAGATTTAATTAATGGTTAAAGTGCCTGATACCTGTGAAAAGCATTTTAATTTTTGCTTTGTTTGCTGCATTAATTATTTCTTTGTCTTTGATAGAACCTCCAGGTTGAACAATAATCTTCACACCTGCTTTTATCAAAATTTTAATCCCATCAGGAAATGGAAAAAAAGCATCTGACGCTGCCACACAGCTCTTTATCTTTTTTGATTGAAATTGTTTTGCTTTCTGTATTGCTATTTTACAGCTATCAAGTCTACTTGGTTGCCCACCACCAATACCGATTGTAGAAAAATTATTACTTAGTACAATTGCGTTTGATTTTACGTATTTACAAACATTAAAAGCAAATTTTACCTCATCTAAATCTTTTTTACTCGGTTTAAGCTTAGTCACACATTTTAATTTTTTTTTATCTAAAATCATTTCATCTTTATTTTGAATTATAAACGATCCGTCAAAAGTTTTAATTTTAGGAACTTTTTTTTCTTTAAATTTAGATATATCTAGTATTCTTAAGTTTTTTTTTCTTTTTAATATTTTCAAAGCTTCTGTATCAAAGCCTTCAGCAAGTATCACTTCAAGAAAGTTTTTAGTAATTCCTAAAGCAATTTTTTTATTTATCTTGTAATTACATGCAATTACACCTCCAAATGCACTTATTGGATCGCATGCATACGCATTATTAAAAGAGATAAGTGGGTCTTTATTTTGTGAAACTCCACATGGATTGGCATGTTTTATAACAACTGTACCAAACTTTCCTTTAATTGATTTTAGCAAATCCAGCGAAGCAAATATATCATTGTAATTATTATAGCTTAATTCTTTTCCATTTAGTTGTATAAACCCTAACTCACGATCATTATAATCATTTACGTAGATAGAACTTTCTTGGTGTGGATTTTCTCCATATCTCAGCTCCTTTAATTTTCTTCCAAATAAAGTCTTTCTCTCCGGAAACTTAATATCTAATTTGTTGTTAAACCAATTAGCTATCATAGAGTCGTAATAAGCAGTTAAGCCAAAAGCTTTTGAGGACATTAATTCTCTAAATTTTAGACTTGTTCCACCTTTATTTTTTTCTATCTCTCTAATTAATGATTGATAATCATTTCTATTTGTAATTATTGCTACATTTTTAAAGTTTTTTGCTGCTGCCCTAACCATTGTAGGGCCCCCAATATCAATATTTTCAATTATATTTTTAAAATTTTTAGAGTGTCTTACTATTTTTTGAAAGGGATAAAAATTTACTACAATTAGATCTAATGAAGGAAATCTTTGCTTTTTCATTTCATGTTTATGAATTTTATTTTGTCTATCATGTAATATTCCAGCGTGAATTTTTGGATGTAATGTTTTTACTCTACCATCGAGCATTTCTTTAAACCCTGTGTATATAGATATTTCAGTACAATCATAACCCAATTTCTTTATCGCTTTAAAAGTGCCACCTGAACTAATAATTTTTATATTATATTTTTTAAATATTCTTAATATAGAACTAATATTTTCCTTATCTGAAACAGAAATTAGAGCATTTTTAATTTTATGATTCATTTCTAAATTTTTTTCTTAATTTCCCAATTAAAAGATTTATTTTTATTAACTAAATTACCAGAAATAGTTATACAAGTGCTATCTAATATTTTTTTCCCTCCAAGATATATGCTTTTTTCAATATTAATACTCTCATTATTTACAGTAAAAATTAAGGATTTGTTTTTAGATATTTGTATTAAAGCGCTGTTCCCACTCATTGTTTTTACAGCTGCTAATTCTGGATTTAGATAAAATCTAAAAACATATCTAATAGGTATCCCGTCACTTTTTTTTAAGATATGGTCTGTTCCTTTTAAAAAATTACTATTATGATCTAAATAAATCTCTCTTTTGTGCGTGCAACTAAAATTTTTTTCATATCCATTATGTGATACAGAATAACCAATAAGACTTTTATCGTTAATAACTTCATGCTCTTGTACTTTAAATGTACTTTTAATGGAGTTTCCAAAAACCCTATTTATTAATTTGCTTCTTTCAAATTTAGTAATACTAGTGTCATTTATAGTCAACGTTGACTGGCTAGCTGTCAATCTACTTATTAATTCTGCTTTAGTTGAAATATTATTTCCAAAACCTGAGTTCGAAATTATTTTGATCCCATCTAAATAATACTCAAAAGACAAGGGCCCAGATTGATAATTTCTTGAAAAATTTTTTTCTGGAGGCGACCCAACGTCAAAATATAGAACTTGATTTTTTGTTTTCGCAAAAAAAATTCCACCTACAGTATTTTTTTTATCTTTCTTACTTAGTTTCAATTTTTCCAAGTATTTTTCAAAATGATTAACATTATTTTCAGAGCTACCATTGAAAAGGGGCAGTTTATCATCTGGCGTTTTGAAAAACTTTATACATAACAAATTCTTTTGTATAATTTCACTTAAAAATTCGGGCACAAATTCTTGAGCCTCATTAATATTCTCATGACACAGTAAGAGGTATTGGGTAAAAAAAATTAAATCATTTGGATTTCTTGTAAATGGAAAGCCATCATTATCAAAATAATGTTTTACAAATTTTTCTAGCTCTTTAATACCTATCTCGTAGTTAGACTTATATTCTTTAAAAATAATACCCGACAATATTAATGCGGTAAGCACTTGTATCCTTTTCAACGGATCTTTTTCATATTTAATATTTTTTCTTAAATGATTGCATTGATAAATAATATTTTGAAATACTCTTTTTTTAAAATCGAATGTTCCATTATTAATTATGATATCTATATTAAGCATCCAGCTAATTACTCTTGAGCTTAAAATAGAATTTTCCCAAATTTTATTTTTGAAATTTGAATATTTTAAAGTCCAAAGGTAAATAATTCTCTTAATATTTTTTCCATCAATTTTCCTGTCTAAAAGACTTAACCATAAAAAACTGTGATGTTTTATAATTTTATCTTTTTTATTCTCTAACCAAAAATCATTTGGATTAATGTCATTAATTTTAAAAGAGCTCTTTTTATATGGCGAAATTATAGATAGCAAAAAAGGATTAGGATTAAAGAAAACTTGTGTTGGAATTTTTGATTTGAGAGAATTATTATAACGGTTTGATGAAAAATACACTTTTTTGAAAAACTTAATAAAAGTTACTTGAAGAGCAATCAAATAAAAATAGGCACCTTTTAAGCCGAACATCTATTAATTTTTTCTAAGAATTTCTATATTTTTTTTTAAATCGCCTTTATTTTCTTTAAAGATTGTTGAGCCTGAAACAAGTATATTAGCTCCAGCCTGTTTGGCTAAAGTACAATTTTCAAAATTGATACCTCCATCAATTTCAATATCTACATCTAGTTTTTTATTTTTAATAATTGCTTTTAGCTTCTTAGTTTTTTCTAAAACTTCAGGCATAAATTTTTGGCCACCAAATCCTGGCTCAACACTCATGATTAGTACTAAATCAATATCACTTAAATATTTTTCTACTAAATCTATTTTAGACTTTGGTTTAAGTGAAATTCCTACTTTTTTTCCTTCTTTTCTTATAAGATCAATTGTTTTTGCAGTATCTTTGGTAGCCTCTGGGTGAAAAGTAATAATATCAGCTCCAGCATTGGCAAAGTCTTTGATAAAATTATCTACTGGCGATATCATTAAGTGTACATCAAATATTTTTTTAGTAAGCGGTCTAAGTTTCTTTATTACTTCAGGACCTATAGTTAAATTTGGGACGAAATGTCCATCCATAACATCAATATGAATATAATCTGCCCCAGCTTTTTCAAGTGAGATCACTTCACTACCTAATTTGCTAAAATCTGCAGATAATATAGATGGTGAAATTTTGATAGTGTTAGTCATTCTTTACTTATATTTTAATACTAAACTTTGTCAAAAAATAAGCTTAATTAAACAGTTGATATAATTGTCTTGAAAAATCGCTTTCTAATGGAAAAGCAAGCATCCCCCACACGTCATATCCAAGTATGTATGGCATTGCGTAGAACCTGAAGAGATAGAAGAACCAAGCTACATATAGGGCTATAAATGGCCCAAAAAGAAAACTAGGAGTTATAAACTTAAACAAATTAATAATTGGATTTGTATATTTTACAAAGACTCTCATGAAAAAAAAAGTTGAGTCTTCCCTTTGAAAAATATTCATAAAAGCACGGCCGATTAGAGTCCACATAATGGTACCCAATATATAATCTAATACTATTGCCCAAGTTGGTATCATATTTTTAAAATATCATGATTTAGGTAAAAAAAAAGGGGCGAAAAATTCGCCCCTTTTAATTTTAAATAATTGTTAATTAGTGTTGCTTACCAAGAATAGCCTTACCTGTTGGTATTCTCGTATCGTCTACTAATTTTTGTGTAGCTGGGCTTGGTTCTTTAGTCATTAAACTGACTACCACCATTACAACTAAACAAATTGGTGCTCCAATTAAACCAAATCTTAAGTGGTCAATACCTAAGAAAGGAGTATTTACACCGCCCCATAATGGAACTGAGAATTTAGGGAACACCCACGTTAAGTAAACTGTTCCTGACACAATTCCTGCAATGATACCGGCGATTGCACCTTCTCTAGTAGCTCTCTTCCACCATACACCAAGTACAAGTGGGAAGAATAAACCTGACATTGCAAAGTCGAATGCCCAAGCAACCGAACCTAAGATACTTGTTAGCCTGAAAGAGGCTATGTAAGCACCAGCAGCTCCGATTATTACTAGA
>MDTB01216309.1_pt1 | contig 17774 bp, 16 predicted proteins | sample 811161 | NCBI WGS metagenome assembly MDTB01 (sample SAMN05326650, study PRJNA326480) | marine metagenome | isolation source: seawater | place: Mediterranean Sea | collected 2009
AAATCAAACCCACATATGAGTATATTTTATTAAAAGGATTTAATGATTCTAGGGACGATGCGGAACAATTAGTAAATTTTTGTAAAAAAATCCCCAGTAAAGTTAATTTAATAGAATATAATAAAGTTGAGAAGTCTATATATGAGAAGTCAACATTTAAAACAACGCAATTATTTATAGACATTTTAGAAAAAAACAATATTTTAGTTAAACTTAGAAGAAGTCGCGGAGAAGATATTGGTGCTGCTTGCGGTCAACTTGCTACTGAAAACACAAAGTGAAAGAATTTGAAAAAATAATTAAAGAGGATATTAATTTATTTGACAAAAAATTTAAAAATATATTGTCATCTAAAGCAACCTTATTGTATAAGGTGAATTCGTATTTGATAAAACAAAGAGGGAAAAGAATTAGACCAATTTGCACGATTATTGCATCAGGTTTGGCAAACAATATAACAAGCCAAACATTTCGAGCGGCAGTACTCATAGAATTACTACATACGGCTACACTTATTCATGATGATATTGTAGATGATGCTCATATTAGACGATCAACATTTTCTATAAATACAATTTGGAAAAATAAAGTTGCTGTCCTATCGGGAGATTATTTCTTAGCAAAGGGCCTAAGCTTGGCAGTGGAAAATAAGGACTATGAAATATTAATGTTCATATCAAATGTTGTTGAAAAAATAGTGGAAGGGGAATTATTGCAGATAGAAAAAACAAAAAAATTAAATTTAACAGAGGATGAATATTTTAAAATAATTAAATTGAAGACAGCTTCTTTATTTGAATGCGCTTTTCAAGTAGGTGCAATGTCTAATAAAAAAGCCAATCCCAATTTGGAGCAAATAATTAATTTAGGCCTCATGATTGGCAATATATTTCAAATAAAGGATGATATTTTAGATTATCGGCCTACACGGTTTATTGGCAAGAATACAGGTAGTGACGTAAAGGAAGGGAAAATAAATTTACCATTGCTATATGCATTAAAAACCATGCCAGTTAATCAAAAAAAACAAGTTTTTAAAGTTTTACGAAAAAAAACAAATACCCTCAAAGAGATTATTTCAATTCAAAATATTGTAATAAATAATTATGGTATTGTTGAGGCAGAAAATAAAATGATGAGCTATTATAATAATTCTATGAAAATCCTTTCTCGATTTGAAGAAACTAAATATAAAAATGCGGCGAAATTAATGTTGAAATTTTTAATTTCAAGAAATAAATGAAGATTGCAAAAAAAACAATAGAAGAGATTTTTGAACAAGCAATAATAGAAGATGTTATTGGCGACTTTGTGAATTTAAAAAAAACAGGCGCTAATTATAAAGGACTGAGTCCGTTTAACGATGAAAAAACACCCTCTTTTGTGGTCTCTCCTAGTAAAGAAATATGGAAGGATTTTAGCTCAGGTAAGGGGGGCAATGTCATTTCTTTTCTTATGGAGCATGAGCAGTTTTCATATCCGGAAGCCCTCCTTTTTTTAGCTAAGAAGTATAATATAAATGTTGAATATATTGAACAGGATTCAAAGGAATTAGCAAAAGATAACGCAAGACGTGCCATGGAGATTGTATTAAATTTTGTCCAAGAGACATTTTCTCAGAATTTATTTAATAGCACAACAAAAGAGGCATTAGATTATTTGTTCTCCCGTGGATTTACAAAAGAAGTCATTAAAGAATTTCAAATTGGCTTTTGCTCAAATTTAGACAACTCACTAGTTTTAGATGCGAAACAAAAGAAATATAATGTGACTTACTTACACAAAGCACGAATAATAGATCAGCACAACAAAAATCGTTTTAGAGGACGAATTATATTTCCTATTTATGGTATTTCTGGGAATTTAGTGGGTTTTGGCGGAAGAATATTAGATAATAATAAAAAGGCCGTAAAGTATTTAAATTCAGACAGTTCAGAATGGTATCAGAAAAGTAAAATTTTATATGGCATGCATTTGGCTAAAAAATATATTAAAAAATTAGATTCCTGTTATGTTGTAGAGGGATATACAGATGTCATGGCACTATCACAAGTTGGCATTAAAAATGTGGTTTCTAGTTGTGGAACTGCATTAACTAGTGATCAGATACGTTTAATACATAGATTTACAAAAAATATAACTATCTTATTTGATTCTGATCGTGCTGGGATTGAGGCAACTATCAAGGCAATAGATAATACTCTTAAAGAAGGGATGAGTCCAAAAATTCTACAATTCCCCAAAGGGGAAGATCCTGCTTCATTTGTTTTGCAAAAAGATAAAGTGTTTGTAGATGAATATATGAAAGAAAAAAATTTAGATTTCATTGATTTTAAAAAAAAATTAATATCACCACAAACGATAGATGAATCTATTGCTATTACTAAAAGCATCCTTAATTCAATTAGCCTCATTAATGACCCCATTGCTAAAACTTTGTATTTAAGAAGAGCAAGTAGGCAGCTTCATATTCCTGAGAAAGATTTGATTAAAGAATTAGAAAATAAATCAAAAAAAACAACGCTACCCAGGCCCTCTGTTCCTAAATATTTGCCTGAATCTTTGGATTTCAATCAATTAGAAAAAAATTATTTGGAAGAATTACAATTAATAAGATTAATTATCACTTATGGTTCTCAATCCTGCATAGAAGTCAATCATTCAGAGATACCAGTAGTAGACTTTATTATACATGAGCTGGAAAAAGATAATAGAGATATTAATATTCTTTTTTCGGTTCCCATTTTCAATGCAATTCTTAATGAAGTAAGCGATAAAAGAAATGAAGAGATGAAAATAGATAAGGATTATTTTTTAAATCATATTAATTCAGATTTCCGATTATTAAGTGCTTATTTAATCGGAGATAAGCATTTGCTAGGTAGTTGGAATAATAAAGACATTGTTGTTGTGCAAGAGAAAGATATTCTTTCCAAAGTAACAAAGGAATCTATTTTAAGATTTAAACTTAAAAGAATCCAATCCTTAATACAGGAATTACTAACCGTATTTAAAAACACTAATGATAAAAGTGAAAAAAAAATCAATCAATTTACTAGATTGAGCTTAATAGAAAAGAAGATTCAAAAACAATTAGGCAGACTATGCTAGTATTTTTCATTTAATCTAGATAATAATCTTTTAAATTCTTCGGGATTTAATTGTTGTTTTTTATCACTTAGTGCTTGTGATGGATTACAGTGAACTTCTAACATTAATCCCCCAAGGTGATTTTTATATGCTTTTTCAGCTATTTCATAAACATATTTTTTCTGGCCAGCAATATGACTGGGGTCACATATTATAGGGCTATTATGTGGAGACAATTTTATAAAATCTTTTAATAATTTCCAATAAGGAAGATTTCTGTATATAGATTTTTTTTTTTCATTAAAAAAACCACGATGTATGGCTTTTATTTTTTTGACACCTCTTTTTTTGAAACGCTCAATAGCGCCAATCCACAATTTAAGATCTGCAATTATAGGGTTTTTTACCCAAACCTCTAGATTAGAGCCCTCCAGGGATCTAGCTATTTCTTCTACATAAAAAGGATTGACCGTGGTTCTTGCACCAATCCAGATGATATTTATATTATGCTTTATCGCTAATTCTACATGATTAGGGGTGCCAACTTCAATGGCTACCGGGGTTTGATACTTCTCTTGTACATCTTGAATCCATGACAATGCTTTTGTTCCAATTCCAGGATAAGATTCTGCACAAGTTCGCGCCTTCCAGGCCCCCGCTCTTATAATATCAGAATGATGATGTATTTGGTCGACGGTATTATAGAATTGTGTTTTTGTTTCTATTGCACAAGGGCCAGCAATAATTAACTTTTTAGTCTTGTTTTTATTCACCACTTAATATAATTATAAATTCCCCTTTAATTGTAGATTTTTCTATAAGTTCTATAATTTCAAAAACAGACCCAGTATATACATTTTCATATAATTTGGTTAATTCTTTTAGTACTACAATTTTTTTGTTTGGACAAATTAAACCTAGCTCTTTTAATGTTTTTAAAATACGATGAGGAGATTCATAAATAATGGTAGACACACCACTATTTATAATGGACTCTATTCTTTTCTTTCGTCCTTTTTTAATAGGTAAAAATCCTTCAAACATAAATCGATTACATGTAATCCCAGATTGAATAATTGCAGGAATACAAGCTGTGGCGCCAGGCAAGCATTTGACATTAATATTAGACTTAATACATTCCCTTACTAATAAAAAACCAGGATCTGATATGACTGGTGTCCCTGCATCAGAAACTAGAGCAAACATTTTCCCATTTTTAATGTCCTCTATTACTTTTCTTGTTTTTGTATGCTCATTATGGATATGATAAGATGATAGAGGTGTAGAAATATCATAGCGTTTGAATAATTTTTTTGTCACTCTAGTGTCTTCCGCAAGAACAACATCGACTTCACGCAGAATTCTTATAGCTCTGAGCGTGATATCTTCCAAGTTTCCAATAGGGGTTGGAATTATATGAATAACTTTTTCCATACTAAATTTGAATTTACTAATTTAGAATATATAATTGAAAGGTTTTATGAAAGATATTCAAGTTATTACTGGCTGTATGTTTGCGGGAAAAACTACAGAGCTCATTAGTCGGCTCCAGAGTTTGAAAGAAAACTACATATTAATTAAACCCGACCTCGATACACGTGATAAAAAAAATCAGGTTTCTACCCATGATGGAAAAAAAGAAAAGGCCATAAAAGTTACTAGTTTATCACAGGTGTTTAAAAGCTTGAAAAATGTAACAACAATTGGTATAGATGAGGCACAGTTTTTTCCCGCGGGTATTGTTGAGGACATTAATTATCTTGCCTCAAAGGGCTTTAGAATTATAGTAGCGGGATTGAATAAGGATTATTTAAACCAACCCTTTGGGTCAATGAGTCAAATTGAGCAAATATCTACCTCGGTTACCCGTTTAAAAGCTACATGTAGCCAATGTGGTGGTGATGCAATATACTCATATAGAACATCGAATGCCAGTCAACAGTTATTAATTGGGGACAAGGATGTGTATCAGGCACTTTGCCAGCTTTGTTTTCAAAAAAAATCAACAGTATGAAAAATGAATTATATAGTACTCGTCTATATATTCATTGTGAAAATTTGGCGCATAATATAAATAAACTTTATACAAAAAATTCTAATCAACGCATCATTGCTATGATTAAAGCTAATGCATATGGACATGGTGATATTATAATGGCAAAAAAAATGGAGGAATATGGTATTCAATACTTTGGTGTGGCTGATTTTGAAGAGGGTATTAGGCTTCGTCAAAATGACATAGAATCACCCATTATGGTTATGAACCCTGCTAGTAATAATCTCTCGAAAATACTTGATTATGATTTAGAGCCAGTAATTTATAATCAAACTCTTTTAAATGAATTAGTTCGTATTATTAGTTTAAAGTCGAACAAAAAATTTATATCTAATCCTTGCCAAATACATATAAAATTTAACACAGGAATGAATAGGTGGGGGTTTAATTTTTCGGAAATAAACTCAATAGTTGATGTTTTGAGTAAATATAATAATATATGTGTTAAATCTATATATTCACACTTAGCTTCTGCTAGCAATAAAAACGATGATGTTTTTACACATAAACAATTGAATTTATTTAATGCTATTAGGTTAAGTTTTTGTAAGTTTTTCGATTATAAAATTAACACTCATATATATAATTCAGCAGGGTTTCTGAGATTTAAAAATCCAGACGCATTTAATTATTGCAGAATAGGGTTAGCTTTATACGGTTCAATGATGGATAGGGATCTAAAGCCAATTTCTGAACTGAAGTGTCCAGTTTCTCAGATAAGAATTATACAAAAAAATGAAGCTGTAGGATATAACCTGAAATATATGTCAATTAAAAAAATGAAAATAGGTGTTATCCCTTTTGGATATGCAGATGGCCTACAAAGACAATGGGGAGATGGAGTTTTAAATTTTTTTTATAAAGGAAAATTAATTCCCACTATTGGTAATATATCCATGGATAGCTGCGCAGTTGACCTTTCAAATATAAATGATATATCAGAAGGAAATGATTTGCTCTATTTTGGAATAGAAAGACCCATATGGGAGTTGGCAAAAGAATTAAACACGATTCCATATGAAATCACCGCAACATTATCAAAAAGAATAAAGCGAATTTATTGCTAGTTGGCTAATGGCGGATTGTTTATTTGAGAATATATAATGAATGTAAATAGACAGAAAAAGCAAAGGGTATTGTGATTTAAGAAGTAGTTGTCAAACATCATAATAAACATAAAGAATAATGGGAATATTAGACCTAAAAAATTTTTTAAAGAAAAAGAAAAAAAAGCTTGTAATTGGTAATAAAAAATCATCAATAATAGAATGAGCCCGATCAATCCAAGTTCAAATAAAATAAATACAAAATTATTATGGGGGTGATTTATGTCTTGAGATTTCATCAGTCTAGATTGATAAATACTTTTAAACTGGTTTGCACCAAAACCCAGGAACAATCTTTCTTTTATTAGAGATATACTATTTTTCGCATATATATACCTTTTACCTATACTGGTGTCATATTGTGGAGTTTTTTCTATAATGTGACTAACCCATTCAGGGTTTTTAAGAATTTCATTAATAACTTGGTCCTTAGATAGACTATCATTTTGAGAAGATATATAAATCGCATCTTTTTCCAATTTTTCTTGAAAAGACATGCCAGATTTTAATAAATGTATACTTTCTAGTGTGTTATTGATTCTGTTTTTTAAAGGGGAGAAAGATAGGTAGGCAATGATGCTAAAAACAGGGAGAATAAATAGCAAGATATACTTCGAGCGGTGGTTAAAAAACAATAATAATATTAGAGGGACAAATATGTAAAATGCTATAATCCCAACTCTGCCATATGAATTCAATAGTGCAATTATTAATATAATTGTCAATAAAAAATACTGCCAAAAATTTTCTTTTTTCCAATTAAAAGATAGCAGAATGATTATTGAAAAACATAAAAAAATTGAATAATCAAAATGATCTATAAAGGCGTGAGCGAATAATTCTTCAGAGTAATGACCCGTTTTAAAAAGGCTGTTGTTTGGCATAAAAAATGTTGTAATTGATAGCAAAATATTACCCAATAAGCCTAAAATAAAAGCATATTTAGCTTGTTCTATATATTTTCGATTAAATTCAGAGCTAAATAATATTGGCAATAATAATAACATTAATTGTTTTTGTGTTGTGTTGTTTATGATTGCGCTACCAGACCATATAAAACTACATAGAAAGTAAATAAAAAATATTATAGAAGGTAGTGTAAAGCGATTATTGATTATTAATTTATATTTTTTGACTATGTTTCCGCTAATTAGCCACGATAGCACTAGGGCAATGACAATTAAATCAGTTACATATATTGAGATTGTTATAAAAAAAGACAATAACACAAGTAAGTAGTTGTTAACTTGGATTGTGTTGAGCGGCCTTTTTAATAAATCCATAATAATAGTATATTTTTATGGCAATAACATGTTATTATATTTAGACGTATCTTTTAGCACCTTAATCGCCTCATTTATATACGAGTCATCTTTCAATGAGTATTCTACTAATCCGTCTTGATAGTATTTTCGTAAAATTAAGTCATTTGCTATAATTTTTTTTATTTCAGCTTTATGGTGCAATATGTCCTGTTTTTTATTTTTAATAATTTCAGATTTTAACAAATTGATTTGGGGTGCTATATTGTCTAAATAAAATTCTTCTTTAAACTCTTCTTCCAGTAAATTGATAGCTTCTTCGGCATCACTAGTAAAAGGGTAGTCTTTTTTCTTTAGATATTCTTGAAATTGAGCATAGATTTCTTCAGAGATTTCAAATTCTTTTATAGCTTGAGGGAAGTTTACCTTATTTATGATTTCACCCCCAAAATTAAAAACACAATTATTTCTAATTAGTGATAAAACAATATCCGGAGTATCAGGGGCTTTTATTTCAATATCTGGAGTTATGCCTCCTCCACCATAGACTTGTCGTCCACTTCTAGTAAAAAAAATACTTTTTATACTATCCTCTAATTCTATGCGTTTTCCTCGCTCATCAGTATTATGATTTTGTATGCATCTTCCAGACGGGGTATAGTATTTAGCCACAGTAACTTTTAGTTGAGTGTTATAGGATAATTTTTTATTTTGCTGAATAAGCCCTTTCCCAAATGAGGTTTCGCCAATTATTACTCCCCTATCAAAATCTTGTATGCAGCCAGCTACAATTTCAGAGGCAGAAGCAGAGCGTTTATTTATTAACACAACAATAGGAAGATTGTTGTACATTACAGGGTTTTTAGCTATATATGCTTTATCCCATGTGGCAAGCTTCCCTTTTGATTTTAATATTGTATCATTTTTAGGCACAAAAAAATTAACCATACTCAAGCATTCTCTTAATAATCCTCCAGGATTATTTCTAAGGTCTAGTATTATCCCATTTAATCTATTTTTAGAAAGTGTATCTAATTTAACTAGAGCATTTTTAACCTCTTCTGCTGATTTTTGTTTAAATTGTGTTAAGCGAATATAACCTATGTTTTCGTTTATAAGTTCATAGTGAGGCACAGTAGGAGTTTTAATTTTCCCCCTATTTATTTCCACGGATTTCGAAATGCCTTCGGTTGTCTCAACTCTTACGTTTACCTTTGTGCCCTCAGCTCCGCGCAATAGCTCACTGATGTCTTCGGTATTCATATTTGCCATATTTTTGCCATCAATTTCTATTATTTTATCTCCAATTTTAAGCCCAGCTTTATCAGCAGGAGAGTTTTTAAATGGTTCTGCAATTACTACAAAATCTTCAATTTTTCTAATTTTTGAACCAATCCCTCCATATTGGCCAGTAATAGATCGTTCTCTGTAATCTTCCACTTCAGACTCTGGTATATACACTGTCCATGGATCAAGCTGTTTCAACATATAATCAATAGTCTCATGCATTAGTTCCCCTGGGCTAACACTTTCTACATAAGAGGTTTCAATTTCTCTATAGATATTATTAAATATTTCAAGGTTTTTTGATATTTCAAAATAGTTTGAAACAAAACTACTTAGAATGAAAACACAAATGATGGAGAATAGAATAACAATGGATTTTTTCATAATATATTACAAATTTAAGGAACAGGATCATACCCAGAACCACCTAAAGGGTTACATGTTAATAACCGTTTGAATACCAAATACATTGCATAAAAAACATTGTGCTTTTCAAAACATTGTATAGCGTAAGAAGAACATGTAGGCTGATAGCGACAATTATTCCCTAAAAATGGTGAAACCACGATTTTATAAACTTTGATCATAAATATAAAGATCTTATTTGGGATTTTCATGGATTTTTCTGCTTAGTAATTTTAATAAAGTTAATAATTCTGTTTTTAAAGAATCTAGCGCAGGCAAATTATCATGAGTATATATTAGTATAATATTCACGGGGGGATTAATCATTTTATAAATAATTGGCTTACATAGCAAGTATGATTCTCTAATAATTCTCTTTATATAATTTCTGTCTACAGCTTTTTTAAATTTTTTTTTAGATACCGAAGTGACTAATTTAATTTTTATGGCATTATTATAATTTCTATTTGTCCAAATTAACTTAAAAGATGGACTGTATAATTTTTCTCCCTTATCGAGGATGGCCTTTATAGAATTATTAGAAATTTTCCTTTCGCTTTTAGAAAAACCTATTGTCATTTTTTCTTTTTCACATTTTTAGGATCAATTAAATAGGAATGTAGAGCCATACTCATTGAAGGATGTTTAGGGCTTGGCGCAACAATATCTACAGTCAATCCTTTTTCTACACAAGCATCATGAGTTGACTTGCCAAACGTGGCAATCTTAATTTCATTTTGTTTAAAATCTTTAAAATTATTATAAAGAGCATTAATATCTAAAGGACTATAAAAAACTAAAATATTATAAGAGTTAATTTTTAATTTGGCTAAGTTATTTGAAACAGTTTTGAAAAACACCCCCTTTTTATATTGTAATTTACTATTATCTAATAAGTCAATTAATTTAGAATTAACAAAGTCAGAAGATACAAACAAAAACTTTTCATCTTCATGTTTTTTCATGATGTCTATTAATTCCTCATAATTATTGTTTGCAGAATAGATTTTACGCTTTCTATAGGCTATGTATTTTTGCAGATAATATGAAACGGCTTCAGAAATACAAAAGTATTTGAGAGTGCTTGGAACATTAATTCTCATTTCATCACATATTCTAAAATAATGATTTACAGCATTACGACTGGTTAAAATTAAAGCGCCATAGCTGGGGATATTAATTTTATGTATCCGGATATTTTTAACGGTCTCTCCCTCAATAGAAAGAAATGGTTTGTAATTAATTTTTACATTATGTTTTTTTGCCAAATCATTAAAAGGAGAATTGACATTATTTGGCTCGGGCTGTGCAATTAAAATTTTAAGACTTTTTTTCAAAATACGAGGGTTATGCTAAATTGTTATATGTTTAGAGATTTAATTAGTCGCAATAAAATTAAATAGGGCGATATCTCGATTGCACAAAGGTACAAAATATTATAAAATACCAGATTGATTTTAAATACATTTAGCCTTTTTAATAATAGTATTTTTAGAAAAAAATATAAAACCATATATATATATGATAAATATGCACCTATTTGGCCTATTAAATATCCCTCCTGGAAGTATGAAAAAAAAATAATTAAAGGCAGCATTAAAATACTACAGATAAATAAGTTTGTGGAGCTGCCGTAATAGTATTTTTTAGATAGATCAGGGTTTTCAAAAATAATCCCTAAAAAATAAACAATTCCGGATTTAATCAAATAAAATAATAATAATAATAATTGCCCTTTTAGAAAGATTTCTAAAGACATTACACCGATAGTACTAAATATATAAAAAGATATTAAAATACCAAAAATAAAAGATGTGTTGATAGAGGTAAATAATCTAAAAAAGATGGAGTCTGTGCGATGATAAATAGTCCCATATTTTTGATTAAACAAGTATTCTAATGCTAGAGTTATCCTTTTAGAATCATAAAATATTATAGTAGAGAAAATCATTATACAAAATAGTAACAGCAGAGTGTATAAGTCATTTAAATAAAAAGCCATAAATATGTTTCTTAATTAAGTAGTTCTATACTACTAAATTACTATTTTTGTTGTCTAAAACTAAATTCTTTTTATGGCTAGTAACGATTATTTTAAATCACCAGACTATTATATAATGGATGATCTTTTAACAGAGGAGCATCTTTTAATTCGGAAGACAATTAGGGATTTTGTCAAAAAAGATATTTCTCCTGTTATAGAAGAAGTGTGTCAATCCTGTATTTTCCCCAAAGATTTACTGCCTAAATTAGCCTCTTTAGGTTGCTTTGGTCCATTTATCCCAACCCAATATGGTGGCGCAGAATTGGATCAAATATCATATGGATTAATTATGCAAGAGTTAGAAAGAGGCGATTCCGGCATCAGGTCAACAGCATCAGTTCAATCTTCATTAGTAATGTTTCCTATTTTTAATTATGGCACGTCTGAACAAAAGCACAAATATCTTCCAAAGCTTGCTACTGGAGAATTGATGGGCTGTTTTGGCTTAACTGAGCCAAATCATGGATCTAATCCTGCTGGAATGGAGAGTCGTTTTCAAGATATGGGTGATCATTTTTTGCTTAATGGAGCAAAATTATGGATTTCCAACTCGCCTTTTGCAGATATTGCAATCGTGTGGGCAAAAAATGAGCAAAATAGAATACAGGGTCTAATTGTTGAAACAGAATTAGAGGGTGTATCTACACCAGAAACCCATAATAAGTGGTCATTAAGAGGATCTGTGACAGGTGAGTTGATATTTGATAATGTAAGAGTTCCAAAGACTAATCTTTTAACTGGCAAAGACGGATTAGGGGCGCCCTTGGGTTGCTTAGATAGTGCAAGGTATGGTATTGCCTGGGGAGCTATAGGGGCTGCTATGGATTGCTATGATACTGCATTAAGATATTCTTTAGAAAGGCATCAATTTGGAAAACCAATAGCTTCTTTTCAGTTGCAGCAAAAGAAATTAGCTGAAATGATTACAGAGATTACTAAGGCACAGATGTTGACTTGGAGACTCGGGGTTCTTAAGAATGAGAATAGGGCAACTTCTGCACAGGTTTCTATGGCAAAAAGAAATAATGTAGACATGGCCATTAAAATAGCTAGGGAGTCTAGACAAATATTAGGAGGCATGGGGATTACTGGTGAGTATCCGATCATGCGGCATATGATGAATTTAGAATCGGTAATCACATATGAGGGCACACATGATATTCATCTTTTAATTACTGGTCAAGATATAACAGGGATTAGCGCTTTTAAATAATATCAACTATTTTTTCATCTAATTATCCTTCGCAGCTTTCACATTCTTTTTTCTGCTTAAACTTTTGTGCTGCATTCATGCTATGTTGATAATATAATGACTTCAGGCCCAATTTCCACGCAGTGACATAAATACTATTTATCTCTTTTGCTGACATATCAGGGTGAACCATAACATTGACAGACTGTCCTTGATCAATATAATTTTGTCTATTTGCAGCCTGATATATGATGTCCATTTGGTCAATTTCAGAATAAGTTTTAAAAACTTCTTTTTCTTCGTTTGTTAAAAATGTCAAGTGTTGAACAGATCCATCTTGATCTCTTATGCTACGCCAAATATCAACAGTATTCATGCCTTTTTTATCCAATAATTTAACTAAGAAAGGGTTTTTTATGGTAGTTTTTATTTTTGCAATATCTTTCACATATATATTAGACCATATTGGCTCAATACCTTGTGAAACTTGCCCTAGAATAAATGCAGAAGAAGTGGTAGGGGCAATAGCGTTAAGTGTTGCATTGCGACGTCCATATCCTTTTAGGATTTCAGGTTCTCCAAATTTTGTTGCCAATTCTTCGGAGGCTTTATATGAACGCTCTTTAATATATTTGAACACTTTATTATTTAGATGAAATGCTTCTTCACTATTAAAAGCTAACATTTTAGATTGTAATAGAGAGTGCCATCCTAGAACACCTAATCCCAAAGCACGATTTTCTTTTGCAAAATTATATGCTCTTTCCATAAATAGGAATGTTTGATTGTCATCTAAATCAGAGGATTCCCTATATTCTTCCAGTTTTTGGAGAAATTCAGTAATTACAGCATCTAAAAAATACACCATAGTTTCTACCGCATCTGTATTTTTCCACTTTTCGTAGTGCAATACATTTAGAGAAGATAGTACACACACAAAAGACCACTTATCATTTGAAGGAAGCATAATTTCTGTACATAAATTACTAGCGTTTATAGAGCACTCTTTATCCTTATATACATCAGATGCACCTAGATTGGCCTTATCTTTAAAAAAGATATAAGGGTAACCTATTTCACCTCTTCGCTGCAATACTTTCGCCCATATCTCCCTTTTTTCTTGGTCACCATCTATCATTGCTTGCATCCACTTATCAGTAACTGTTACGCCATGAGTGAGCTCTTGAATAGCATTCCCTTCGGTTCCAATTTCTAGAAATTCTGAAATATCATTATGCTCAACTGGTAAGTACGGAGAAAAACGTCCTCTCCGAACGGAACCCTGACTTACTACATCAACCATAGTTTCAAACAGTTGCATGATATGAACAGCACCTGAGGCATGCCCATTATTTTTTACAGGAGCACCACGATGTCTAATATTGCCAAAAAAGCCTGACGTTCCCCCTCCTAGTTTTGACATCATTCCTACTTCAGATTGCGTATATAGTATATTCCCCATATCATCTGCAATATTAGATCCAAAGCAACTAATAGGGAGTCCGCGCTTTTTTCCAAAGTTCGACCATACGGGAGATGCTAATGAGAAAAAACCTTCCGACATATAGTGATAAAATTTATCACCAAAACCATCTATACCTAAAATATTTTCAGCTCGGTCTGCAATTTCACGTATTCTTTTTTCCGCTGTAAAGCCATTGGGAAGATAGCCAGCTGCTAAAAATTTTCGACTGTGATCTGTAAGCCAAGAAAATGGGGCAGATTTCACATTATTTAAATGCTTTTTTCTTGCATTTAACAACATTTCTCTGTTTATTTTGTCAGAATCGATTTTAGATTTCTTTAGACCTTCAGTTTTATCGTTGATTATTTTTTTCATGTTCTTAAAAGAGGTCATCCCCCGTTATGCTTTTAGTTCTTTTACTATAATTAATAGATCTTTTTACAAAAAAATCACCGTGTTTTGTTCCGATAATTTCGTCATTAAACCATTCTGTTTTTTCTAATAAATTTTCATTAGTTTGAAAAATATGTGGAACCCCAATGCTTTCTAAAGATTTATTGAAACGATCTTTTATAAACTCCCTGACTTGCTCTTTGGGAAGAAAGTCTAGCTCCCCATTTTCAAAAATCCAATCAATTATTTTACTTTCAGCTTCAAAAGATTTTTTACACATCTCTTGAATTTTAAGGTTATAATTCTTGTTAAACCACTCGGGCCTTTCAATTTTAAGGATTTTAATTAAATCTATTCCAAAGTCACCATGAATTTGTTCTTCTTTAGAAGTGGCCTCTACAACATTAGACACTCCCTTTAACATATTTCTATGCTTATTAAACGCCATAATTATTAAAAATTGAGAAAACAAAGAAACATGTTCGATAAATAGAGAAAATAATAGCACAGCTTCTGCATATTCTTTTTCGTCTTCACTTTTTGAATTTGCCAGGGCTGTTTCCAAATACTTTACACGCTTCATTATTACAGGTTTTTTTTTCAACCCTTCAAACTCTTCATTTAACCCTAGTATTTCTAAAAGATGAGAGTAGGCATCTGCATGTCGAACTTCACTTTCTGCAAAGGTGGCGCCCACTGAGCCCACTTCAGGCTTGGGGATTTTGTGATAGATGTCTCCCCAAAAACTTTTTACAGCTACTTCAATCTGGGAAATAGCCAGCATGGTATTTGTTATAGCACTACGCTCAGTATCTGTGAGGCGAGTTTTAAAATCTTGGATATCACTTGTAAAATTAAACTCTGAATGAATCCAATAGGAGTGCCGAATGGCCGGAACATATGCATACAACTCCGGATATTCATAAGGTTTTAGATTGATTCTTTTTTCAAATAGATTTCTTTCACGCTTTTGTGCTTGTTCATTCCTATATAATATATATGCCTTTGCAACATCCAAAAACTCACTTTGCATTAACTTTTGTTCAACTAAATCTTGAATTTCCTCTACATTTGGAGAGTATTCTTTGGATTCCTTTTTTCTTTCCAATAATGTATTATAGACATCTGAAGATATTTTTTCGGCATCTCTAACATCTCCATTGTTCACTGATAGCATTGCTTTTAATATAGCATCGGTAATCTTTTCTAATTCAAATGATTTTTTTGTAAAATCTCTTTTAAAAATACTATCAATATGCATTTCTTACGGTGCGGTTTAGTTTTAATTTATATTAAATCTACAATTCAAGTTTAAATAATATTTTAATCTACAAGCTATTTTTTCAAAACACATTTGTTAACATGTTTTTAAAATAGTGGAAAAAACCCCTTATGACAACAATTTTTTCTGTCATTATTTCAATGTATTTTTATCTAAGTAAAAAAATATTTTTTAAACGGGGGCAACAACAGAATAGTAAAAAATTTTACTGGCTGATGTTGAACACAAATATTTAATAATTAATTATATTTTACAACAAACAATGCAAAATATATTAATATACTTTTTAACAACGATTGTTATTAACTTTCCACAATAGATATATTACTATAATAATAAGGCTCTTTTTATTAAAGAATCTTAATTTAAATACACTAAATTTGAAAAATAAGAAAAATTAAATGCTTGATTTAAAAAAAATTATTAGCCATTGTAAAGAATATGGTTTTATATTTCCATCTAGTGAAATATATGATGGCTTAGCTGCTACATATGATTATGGACCGTTTGGAGTTGAGTTAAAAAATAATATTAAAAATTATTGGTGGAAATCCATGGTACAAGAGCATGAAAATATTGTGGGGATTGATTCAGCAATATTTATGCATCCGACAATATGGAAGGCCTCAGGTCATGTTGATGCATTTAATGACCCATTAATTGACAATAAGGAGTCTAAAAAGAGGTATAGAGCAGATAGCTTAGTGGAGGATGAAATCGATAAGTATCAAAAAAAAATCCTAAAAGAAATACATAAGGCCAATAAAAGATTCGGAGATCAATTTGATGTAGAAAAATTTAAGCTTACAAATCCTAGAGTTTTGAAGTATACAGAAAAAATTCAAACTACAAAAACTCAATTATATAATGCCTTGGAAAATGGAGACATGCATGCTATAAAATCGTTAATAGATCAATTAGAAATTCGTTGTCCAGTATCAGGAACTACTAATTGGACCAATGTTAGACAATTTAATTTAATGTTTTCAACTCAAGTGGGGGCTGTCGCTGATGCTGCTAGCACATTATATCTGAGACCAGAAACAGCCCAGGGTATATTTGTAAATTTTTTAAATGTACAAAAAACTACCAGACAAAAAATTCCTTTTGGAATTGCACAGATTGGGAAGGCATTTAGAAATGAAATAGTAGCTAGGCAATTTGTTTTTAGAATGAGAGAGTTTGAGCAAATGGAAATGCAATTTTTTGTACAACCAGGCGAAGAGTTAAAGTGGTATAATTATTGGAAAAATGCCAGAATGGAGTGGCATAAAAATTTTAAATTAAGCGAAGGAAATTATCAATTTCATGATCATCAAAATCTTGCACATTATGCTAATGCAGCATGTGATATTGAGTATAATTTTCCAATTGGATTCAAAGAGTTAGAGGGTATTCATTCTCGAACAGACTATGATTTATCTCAACACCAAAATTTTAGTAAAAAGAAATTATCTTATTTTGATTCTTCAGCTGACCATAGCTACCTCCCCTATGTAGTAGAAACTTCAGTTGGCTTAGATCGATTATTCTTGTCAATTTTATGTGGCTCTTTAATTGAGGAGCAAGTTAATAATGAGAAAAGAATGGTTTTGAAAATCCCATCTTATTTAGCACCCATTAGTGTTGCCGTATTACCGTTATTAAAAAAGGATGGTCTTAATGAGAGAGCTAGGGATATTTTCAATGATTTAAAAACTACATATAATTGTCATTATGAAGAAAAAGACTCTATTGGTAAGCGCTATAGAAGACAAGATGCCATTGGCACCCCACTATGTATTACGATAGACCATGATACCCTTAATGACAATAAGGTCACAATAAGATACAGGGACACGATGTCTCAAGAAAGAGTGTTAATAAAATCTCTATTTAATATAATTAAAGAGAAGCTTGATATTTAGCTTCCACCATTGACCAGTCAACAAGATTCCAAAACGCCTTTATATAGTCAGGTCTTCGGTTTTGATAATTTAAATAGTATGCATGTTCCCAAACATCTAATCCTAAAATAGGAACACCACCACAACCATCTAACATTAATGGATTATCCTGGTTGGGGGTTGAGCAGATGCTAAGATTTCCATCTTTAGAGCACAACCATGCCCATCCTGAGCCAAACCTAGTTCCCGCTGCTTTGGAAAATTCCTCTTGCATGCTATCCCAACTTTTAAAATTCTTATTTATTA
>MDTB01066573.1_pt1 | contig 17772 bp, 15 predicted proteins | sample 811161 | NCBI WGS metagenome assembly MDTB01 (sample SAMN05326650, study PRJNA326480) | marine metagenome | isolation source: seawater | place: Mediterranean Sea | collected 2009
GAATTAGCCAATGAAAATTATGAATTAAAGCCATTATCGTTATATGCTAAAGCGAAAGTATCAAATGAAAAATATTTATTGTCAAAAAAAGATAAAACTAGTTATACTGGTACTATTTTAAGATTTGCTACTGCTTTTGGAATTTCACCGAGAATGAGATTTGATTTAACGGTAAGTCAATTTACTAGGGACTTGTTTTTTGGGGAAAAACTAATTGTATTTGATGAACATACATGGAGACCCTATTGCCATGTCAGAGATTTTGCAAGGTTAATTGAAAAAGTAATTAATTCTGACAATAATAAAATTTACTTTGAGGTATTTAATGCTGGAGGAGAAAAAAACAATTATACAAAGAAAATGATAATTGATGCCATTTCATCTAGAATTAATGATTGTAATATAGAATATAATCAAAATGATAGTGATCCAAGAAATTATAAGGTAGATTTTAGTAAAGTAAAAAAAGTATTAGATTTTTCTCCAAGTTATTCAATTGAAATGGGAATAGATGAATTGATTAAAGCTTTCGAGTCAGGGTTATTTAGTGAATCCATAAAATTTAAAAATCAATATGGTAATTACTTAATTAAAAATAGTTTAATATGAACTTACCTGATTTTGTTATTTTCACAAGGGATTTATTCAAAACAAAAGAATATATTCCACTTCATGAACCTGTTTTTTTAGGAAATGAAAAAAAATATGTAAATGATACTATTGATTCTTCTATTGTCTCTTCTATAGGACCCTTTGTGAATTTATTTGAAAAAAAATTATCAGAATTTATAAATGTCACAGATTCAGTGGCTTTTGTTAATGGGACCTCTGCATTACATGTAGGGTTAAGAGCTGCAGGAGTTAAACAAAAAAATGAAGTTATTACCCAGGCATTAACATTTGTAGCCACTGCTAATTCAATTAAATATTTAGATGCAGATCCTGTATTTATTGATGTTGACATTGACACTATGAGTATGTCACCAATTTCTTTAAATAAATTTTTAAATGAATATGGAGATAAAAGAGAGGATGGAACATATAATAAGAAAACTGGTAATAAAATTAGTGCTTGTGTTCCGATGCATACATTTGGTTTCATGTCTAGGATTGACCAAATAATTGAAATTTGTAAAAAATGGGATATTCCTGTAATTGAGGACGCAGCTGAAGCATTAGGTAGTAAATTTAAAGGTAAACCTGCTGGATCATTTGGACTATTATCAGCATTTAGTTTTAATGGTAATAAAATTATAACTTCTGGAGGGGGGGGAGCTGTTTGCTCTAATAATAAACAGATTGCTGAAATTTCTAAACACTTATCTACAACTGCTAAGCAAAAGCATAAATGGGAGTATTTTCATGATCAAATGGGATATAATTATAGAATGCCAAATATAAATGCGGCTCTTGTTTTAGCTCAACTAGAAAATTTTAGAAAAATTCTTCAAAACAAAAAGAATTTATATAAAAAGTATCAATCATTTTTTACAAATGGTAAGATGAAATTATGTAAAATTCCACCAAGTACTGATTGGAATTACTGGCTAATAAGTATTTGTTTAGAAAATAAAGAGCACAGAGACTTTTTTCTTAAATACACTAATGAAAATAATGTAATGACAAGGCCGATTTGGACTTTATTATACAAATTACCCATGTATAAAAATTCTTATAGGGATGATCAAAAAAATGCAATTTTTTTAGAGGAAAGGATTGTTAATGTTCCAAGTAGTTATGTTAAAGCAAATAATAAATAAATGAAGACATTAATTATTGCAGAAGCAGGAGTAAATCACAATGGTAATTTAGATATTGCAAAAAAATTAATTGATGTTGCCTCAAACGCTAAAGTTGACTTTATTAAATTCCAAACCTATAAAACAAAAAATTTAGTCAGTTCAAATGCTAAAATGGCTGATTATCAAATAAAGAATATTTCATCTAATCTTTCTCAATTTGAAATGCTAAAAAAACTAGAATTAAGTTTTTCGGATTTTCAAGAATTAATTTCTTATTCTAAAAGTAAAAAAATTGGATTTTTATCAAGTCCATTCGATATTGAAAGCATTGACTATTTGAATAAATTAGAGATTGATTTTATAAAAATACCAAGTGGGGAAATAACTAATTTTCCTTATCTAGAGAAAATAGCCTCAATATCTAAAAAAGTTATTTTATCAACAGGGATGTCTACTTTAAAAGAAATTGAAAGTGCCTTAGATATTTTAACTTCAAAAAATTTAAAGAAAAAAGATATTACTCTTTTACACTGCAATACAGAATATCCTACCCCATTTGTTGACGTTAATTTAAAGGCAATGGAAAATTTAAAAAATCATTTTGATATAATGGTGGGTTATTCTGATCATACTTTAGGAATAGAGGTGCCTATAGCTGCTGTAGCTCTTGGAGCCTGTGTTATTGAAAAGCATATAACTTTAGATAGTAAAATGGAAGGTCCCGATCATTTTGCTTCAATTGAGCCTAAACAATTGGATAGTATGGTTAAATCAATAAGGAATATTGAAACGGCTATTTCAGGTAATGGAATAAAGGAACCATCAAATAGTGAACTAAAAAATATAAATATTGCAAGGAAAAGTATTTTTACCAAATGTAAAATTGAAAGGGGAACAGTTATAGAAAAAAAACATTTAATTACTCTTCGTCCTGGAGATGGAATTTCGCCAATGAATTGGAATAAAATAGTTGGAAAAACAGTTAATAAAAAGTTACCAATATTTCATAAGTTGAATTGGAATGATATAAAAGATAAGTAATGAAAAAAATAGGAGTTTTAACTAGTTCAAGAGCAGATTATGGAATATATAAACCATTACTTCATGTTTTATCTAAAGATCCAAAAATCATGTTAAAATTAATTGTTTTTGGTTCTCATCTGTTGTCTAAAGCTAAAAATAATTCTTTAGATGAAATTTTAAAAGACAATTATGGTGAGGTAAAAAAAGTTCAAGGAATTGCTTGTACTAATTTTCCTGAAGAAATAGTCTATTCATATGGATTATGTATTATGAATTTTTCAAAGTTTTGGTCAAAAAATTCATTTGACTTAGTAATTGCAATGGGAGACAGATTTGAAATGTCAGCATCAATTCAATCAACTATACCCTTTGAGATTAAAGTTGCCCATATTCATGGTGGAGAGACTACAATAGGAGCAATTGACAATATATATAGGCATCAAATTTCATTAGCTTCAAAATTACATTTTGTTTCCACTGAAAAATATAAAAATAGGTTAGTTGAAATTTTAGGGAGTAAAAAAAATATTTACAATTTTGGTGCACTTAGTATCTCAGATTTGGAAATAAAAAAATTAAAACCTTGGGAAAAAGTTTGTACAGAATTTAAAATTCCAAATAAACCTTTTATTCTTGTTACTTTTCATCCAGAAACTGTCAACTTCAAAAATATCCCAAATCATATTATAGAACTAGAAAAGGTATTTGAAAAATTATGTCTTGATTATAACCTAATAATTACTGGCGTAAATCAAGATACAAATAACAATTTATTTTCTGATTTTTATAAAAGAATCAAATTAAAGGCCAATGATAAAATTTTTTTAATTGAAAGTTTTGGTAAAAAAAATTATTTTTCAGCCATAAAAAATTGTTTGTTTCTTCTTGGTAATTCCTCGAGTGGTATTATTGAAGCAGCTTCTTTTCAAAAGTATGTTATTAACGTTGGCAACAGACAAAATGGAAGAAGTATGGGTAAGAATATAATAAATGTAAATTTCAAAGCTGAAGAAATTCTTGATTCAGTGAAAAATTTAAAGTTTAAGATAAATAAGTTAAATATTTCAAATATATATTATAAACCTAATACGACTAAAAAAATTTTTAAAGTAATTAAGAAAGATATATGAATATAAAAAATCATATCATTCAAAAAAATCAATCTGCTAGAGATGCCTTAGCAATTTTAAATAAGGTAAAAGGAACTGATAGTTTAACACTATTTGTGCTGGATGAAGACAAACTTGTTGGGACAATTACAGATGGAGATATAAGGAGAGGACTTTTAAATAATTTTGAAATCTCTCAAGAAATTGGTCATTTTATGAATAAGGATTTTAAATTCTTAACAAGTAAAAATAGTCAAATAGATGCCTTAAAAAGATTGAGGGAAGACGGATTTAAATTAATCCCGATAATAAATTCTAATAGTAATTTACTTGAAATAATTGATTTAAGTAAAACTATAACTAAACTTCCAATAAGTGCTCTTCTCATGGCAGGGGGACAAGGGACAAGGTTAAAACCATTAACTGATAAAATCCCAAAGCCGATGTTAAAGGTTGGGGGGAAGCCTATATTGGAGCATAATATTAATAGATTACAAAAATTTGGCATAAATGAATTCTTTATAAGTGTTAATTATTTAAAGAATTATATCATGGATTACTTTGAAGATGGGTCTTCAAGAGGCATTTCTATAAAATATTTAATTGAAGACAAGCCTTTAGGGACTTTAGGTTCTTTTTCTTTAACGGATAGAATTAAAAATGATGATTTATTGATAATGAATTCTGATATTTTAACTGATTTAAATTTTGAAGTTTTTTATCAAAATTTTTTAAAATCAAATTCTAAAATGATGGTTGTTACTATACCATACAACATAAATATCCCTTATGCAATTATTAAATCAAAAAATAATTTTGTTAATGATTTTGAAGAAAAACCAACATATACATATCATTCAAATGGTGGGATTTATTTATTAAAAAAGGATTTAAAAAATAAAATACCTAAAAATACTTTTTATAATGCTACTGATTTAATGAAATTATTGATTGAAAAAAAGCAACTTGGAAAATTTTCTCATAAGGGATTTTGGATAGATATTGGAAATCCTAAAGATTTTTATCAAAGTCAGGACGACATAAAAGCTTTAAAGTTATGATTAAAAAAAATATTTTATTCTTGATTCCAGCAAGAAAAGGCTCTAAGGGGTTGAAAAATAAGAATTTAAGAATGCTTGGAGATAAACCTCTTATTTTATATTCAACTGATTTTGCTAAAAGCGTTTGTAATAACAACGATATAATTTGTGTATCAACAAATGATGAAAAAGTTATAGATTTATGTTTAAGAAATCAAATTAGTATTCCATTTTTAAGACCTGAAAATATTTCTGACGATTTTTCAACTTCATATGATGTAATTAAACATGCAATACAGTTTTATGAAAAAAATAAAATTTATTTTAAATTCATAATGCTTCTTCAGCCCACTTCGCCTTTTAGACTGCAAAATGATTTTTTTGAAATTGAAAAAAAAACAAAAAATAAAAATTTTGATATGATTGTATCTGTAAAAAAATCAAAGGACTCACCATATTTCAATCAATTTATTGAAGGCGATTATAATAACTTAATACCAGTCATTGAGGGAAATAAAAAATACTCAAGAAGGCAAGACTCCCCTGATGTTTTTTCTTATAATGGAGCCTTTTATTTAATTAGAGTTAAATCATTTATCTCAAATAAAGATTTAAACTTTAAAAATATTTTAAAATTAGAAATGCCTAATTGGAGATCAATTGATATTGATAATATAGATGATTTAGATTTAGCTAAAATGTATTTAAACAAATTTCATGAAAACTGTAAGAATAATCCCAAGACTTGATATTAAAGGACCTAATCTAGTTAAAGGAATCCATCTAGAAGGCTTGAGAGTTTTAGGTGAACCGTCAAGGTTTGCAAAATTTTATTATGAACAGGGTGCAGATGAATTGATTTTTGTTGATGTTGTTGCTTCTTTGTATCAGAGAAATAGTTTGATAGAAATCATTAAGAATACTGCAAATAATATTTTTATTCCACTAACAGTAGGAGGGGGAATAAGAACAATAAATGACATCAAAAATGTTTTAAGAGCTGGAGCAGATAAAGTTGCAATAAATACTGCTGCAATTAATAATCCTGACTTTATTAAATCAGCTTCAAGAGAATTTGGTTCATCTACTATAGTAATAGCAGTTGAAGTTATAAGACAAACTAATGGGGATTATTATTGTTTCACTGATAATGGTAGAGAAAAAACTGGGATTAATGCTTTTGAATGGATAAAAAAGGTTCAAGATTTAGGGGCAGGTGAAATAGTACTTACTTCAATAGATAAGGAAGGTACAAAGAAAGGTCTTGATTTGGAATTAATAAATTTAATTTCAAAAATAACCGAAATTCCACTTATTGCTCATGGGGGTATCGGTAGACTAGAAGATTTTAATGAGGCTTTTAATTACAATTTGGATGCTATCGCTTTGTCTTCAGTTTTACACTATAATTTTATTGATAATAATGATTTCAGTTTAGATGTAAAGGAGGGGAATACTGAGTTTTTGAAAAAAAATGTAAGCACTAAAATAAATAAAATAACCATTGATAATATTAAAAAATTTTTAATTGAAAAAGGTTTCAAATGCAGAATATAAATATTTCTAAAAATATTGTCATCGTTGATTATGAAATGAGTAATCTTTTTAGTGTAGTTAGGGCATGTCAAAGAGTTGGATTTAATCCTAAGATTACAAATGATTATAAAATGATAAAAAAAGCTGATGCGATTATTTTGCCTGGTGTAGGGTCTTTTAATAGAGCAATGATAAATCTTGGTAAACTAGGTTTAATTATTCCAATTATAGATCATGTTAGAAAGGGTAAACCAATAATGGGAGTATGTTTAGGCATGCAATTACTTTTTGAAAAAAGCCAGGAATTTGGAAATCATTTTGGTTTAGGATTAATAAAGGGAGAGGTTATTAAATTCAGAAAAAAATCAAAATTTGATAAAGTACCTCAAATAGGATGGAATAAAATTAAGTTTAATAATCATAAAGAAAGTAAATTTTTCAATGGTATATCAAATATGGGTTATATGTATTTTGTACATTCTTTTTACGTAATCCCTACTGATGAAAAAGTTGTTTTTTCAATAACTGAATACAATGGCATAGAGTACTGTTCATCAATATTAAAAGACAATATTTTCGCAACACAATTTCATCCAGAAAAGAGTGGTGAGTTAGGTTTATTAATTTATAAGAATTGGTTTAATAAAATTTAAAAATGGAAATAAATAAAATAATAAATTCAAGTATCGAAGATCGGATAAAAAATGGATATTATGATCCCGAATATTCTCAAAATGAGTTACCAGCATTTTATGGTCTTCCAAATCAAGTTGTATTTTGTAATAGATGTGTCATTTCAAATCAAAGACCTAATTCAACTATTGAATTTAAACATAAAATAGAAACAAAAAAAGATACAATAAAAATTAAAGCTGATGGGTCGTGTGACGCATGTAAGACTTCAGATCAAAAGAAGAAAATTGATTGGAGCAAAAGAGAGGAAGAGTTATTAAAATTACTTGATAAGTATAGAAAAAATAATGGTGATTATGATTGTATAGTTCCAGGTAGTGGAGGGAAAGATAGTGCAATGCAAGCTCATATTTTAAAATATAAATATGGTATGAATCCCTTAACTATTACTTGGTCTCCAATAATGTATACTGATTATGGTTATGAAAATTGGAAAAATTGGATAGGTATTGGTGGATTTGATAATATGTTATTTACCAGAAATGGTGAAGTAATGAAAAAATTAACAAAGTTATCAATTGAAAATTTATTTCATCCTTTCCAAACATTTATTCTTGGACAAAAGAATTTTGCTCCAAAAATTGCAGAAAAGTTAAATATACCTTTAGTTTTTTACGGAGAGAATGAGGCTGAATATGGAAATCCAATTGCTGATAATAAAACCTCCCTAAGAGATAAGGCATATCACACATTCAAGAATTTAGATGATATTTATTTGGCAGGTTTAAAAATAAAGGAATTGAATGAAAAGTATAAAATTGAAAAGAAAGATTTGTTACCATTCTTACCTACTACTGTTTCCTCTCATATTAAGACTGATATAAAAGTCCATTATTTAGGGTATTATGTTAAGTGGACTCCCCAAGAGGCCTATTATTATGCTGTTGAAAATACAGGATTTAAAGCAAGACCCTTTCGTTCTGAAGGAACATATTCAAAATATAATAGTATTGATGATAAAATTGATGATTTACATTATTATACAACATATATAAAATTTGGAATTGGAAGAGCGACATATGATGCTTCACAGGAAATAAGAAATAAACATATTAATAGAGATGAGGGTATTCAGCTAGTAAAAAGATATGATGGCGAATTCCCAGAAAAATATTTCTCTGAAATAATGAATTATTTAGATATGGATGAAGAAAGTTTTTTGAAATTAAGCGATAAATTTAAGTCTCCTCATTTATGGAAAAGAGAAAATAATAAATGGGAATTAAGATATAATATTGAATGATATGATAATAGATCAAATTAAAATAAGACTTCAATTAATCAAAAAATTATATTTTATTATAAACAAAGCTGGAGACTTTAATTTAAGTCTAATTATTTTTTTATTAGTCTTGAAATCATTTTTTGAAACTATTGGGATTGGATTAATTTATCCTTTTATTGATATAATTATTAATGACTCTCTAATAGAAACAAATTATTTCTATCAATTTTTATCTGAAGTATCAATAATAAATTCTAAGAGTGAATTTTTATTTTTATTGGGTTTAATTTTAATTTTATTTATAATTTTTAGTATGATTATAAGTTTATATGCAAAGTTTAAATCTGAGAGTTTTTTATGGAAAACAAACAGTGATATTATAAAAATAAGTTATAAGAAATACATTTTTGAAAATTTATTAGTTTATAAAAAATCCAATGCAAATAAAATTACTCATGATGTTATTAACGAAGTTCATATTTTTATAAATGGCTTTTTATTGAATTTTATTGATTTTATACCTAGAGTTTTTTTATTAATTTTTTTTGTAAGCTATTTACTTTTGATTAATCCATTAGTAACAATTTTATCTTTATTTCTTTTGATAGTTTTTTATGGAAGTCTTCTTGCGATTTTGAAAACCAAGATTAATAAAATGTCAAAATTGAGATATCTATATCAAAATAACCTGTTTGATTTTGTAAATAGTTCAATTAGAGCATTTAAAGACATTAAAGTAAATTCATTTGAAAAATATTTTATTTCAAAAATTGAACATCCTGCTAAACATTATTCAGATTTGAATAAAGGTATTAGTATATATTCAAGTATTCCAAAAATATTTATAGAAACTTTTATTTTAGTGATTTTAGTAATTTATGTATTATATAATTTTAATGATGATATTGTAAAACAAATTCCAATGTTATCAATTTTAACATTGGCTGTTATTAAATTACTACCAATTATCCAGGGTATGTTTACAAATATTACGAGGATGAGATTTAATTTTAATTCAATAAATATTATTGAAAAAAATATTAATGATTCTAATAAAATTATTGAAAAATATAAAATTAAAAAACAATTTTTTAGGTCAATTGAATTGATTGGAATTGGTTTTAATTATGATAAAAAAAAAGTTTTTAAAAATATTTCTTTTAAAATAGAGAATGGAGATTTTTGGTTACTTTATGGGGAAAGTGGATCTGGAAAAACGACATTAACCGAAATAATGCTAGGATTTATGATCCCTAATTCAGGTAAAATTTTAATTAATAATAAATTAGATAAAAGCAATAGTTTATTGTCAAAAAAATTAAATGTTGGATATGTATCTCAAGACATAATTCTTTTTGAAGGAAATTTTATTGAAAATATAATTTTAAAATCAAATTATGAATTATTAAAAATTAAAGAAAAAATTAATTTTCTGGTTGATTTTTTTAGTATGAATGATATAATTGAATCAATTGGAGGTATTGAGGGATTTATTTCTGAATCCGGTAAAAATCTGAGTGCTGGTCAAAGGCAAAGGATAATTTTAGCAAGGGCATTATTTAGAAATCCTGAGTTATTAATTTTAGATGAAGCAACAAGTGCACTAAATTCCAAATTAGAAGAAAATATAATTAATAAACTTATCAAATCTAAGATTACAATCTTTATGATTACTCATAACGAAAGTCTAAAAAAATTAACTGATAAAATAGTGATTTTAAATAATAAAAAATAAAAAATGGGAAATGCTGTTTTTTTAAGTCCACAGAAGTATTTTTGTTTTTTAGCTGAAATTCTAAATAAAAAACTTAAAATAAATCCTAGATATTTTCACTCAAACAATGAATCATCTGGTTTTATCGAAAAAAAATTCCCTGATGCTATTAATCATAATTATTATGATTCAATTAAAGGGATTTTCCCTGATGGATATGATTCGTTAGATAAATTTGACATAGATATTGATTTAATCAATAGCTTATCCCACTCTGAGCATATCTCTTTATCTATGATGGATCGAAATGATTCGTATACCGATTCTTTTAAATATCGGGATAGATTAGAGTTTTATTATAATCAAGTGTCCTACTGGTCAATGATTATTAAAAAATTTAAAATTAAATATGTTTTTTTTGAGGAGGAACCCCATCAGGCAACTGATTATATTTTATATAAAGTATGTGAAAAATTAAATATTGAAACTATAATATTTGTTAGAACAATATCAAATTTTGGAATTTTACCGATGAAGAAATTTGAAAATGGTTGTATAAAGCTTAAAAATATTTACAATGATAATTTAATTAAATACAAAAATAAGGAGTTAAACTTGGGTCCATTTTTAGAAAAATACTTTAAAAAATTCAAATCAAATTATCAAAATATTTTGGAAGAACATTTGTGGGATCAATTAGACTCTTATAAAAAATTAATTGATCGTAAAAATTCAAAAATTTCAAATTACAGTTTTTTTATAAACAATGGCATGAGATTTTTTTGATTCATTATTTCTAAAAAGAATCAAACTTTTTAATTCTAAATATTTTATATCAGATCAAAAAGAAAAAAATAAATCTTTAATTGATTCAAAGATGAGTTATTCAACTTATCTGTTTTATAAAATAAAAACCACAATTAAAAAGATAGGCAATAGAAATTTTTACAATAAGATATCTAACTATAACTTAGATTTAAATCAAAAATACATTGTTTGTGCTTTACAATATCAACCTGAAAAATCAACATGCCCTCTTGGCTCAAGATATAGTAATCAATTTTTAATGATTAAAAAACTAAGAAATTTCTTTCCTAAGAATATTAAAATTTTTGTCAAAGAGCACCCCAGCCAATTTATTTTTGATTATACAAGATATGGGGAAATCCATAGAGATAAAAAATTCTATAATAAAATAATGAAACTTGGTAATATAGAAATAGTACCTGTAAATTTTGATGTATTTTCCCTCATTGATAAATCAATAGCAGTTGCATCAGTTACTGGAACGATTTGTTGGGAAGGAGTAAATAGAGGGAAACCTGCAATTTGTTTTGGTGATTCATGGATGAAAAATTGCGAGGGGATTTTCACTGTAAAAAATGATAATGATCTCAAGGAAGTATCAAAAAAAATTATAAAAAACGAAGTAAATGTCAATATAAAAAAAGTTCAAATATTTGCATTATCAATAGTAAACTTAAATTTCAGATCTGCTATAGGGGGGATTAATCAATTAAAATTTCATAATATAACTTCTGAGGATAATGCAGAGATACATTACCGAGCTATTTTATGGCTACTAAATAATAATAAATGATTTTTTACATAAATTCTTTTTTATACACATTTACAAAATTTATGATTTCTCTTTTTAATATTTTTTATTTAAAATATTTTTTTAGTTTGAAAAATAATTTATTAGAATTGAAAATTAACAAAAAAGGTAAAAATATTTTTATTTTAGGATCTGGTACTTCAATAAATAAAATTTCAGAGATTCAATGGGAAAAAATTAAAAATCATACATCAATTGGAATTAATTATTTTATTCTCAATAAATTTGTACCTGATATTATTCAACTTGAGCTTCAATCACTTGATGATAGGCATCTTGATAATTTAATTAATATTATTTCAATAAGACAAAACGAATTTAAAAATTCTCAAATATTAATAAAATCAAATTATTTAAGTTTAAGTAGTGCAAGAAAAAGACTTCGTTTTTTTAAAAGTATTCCTAGATCTTTATTACCTAATTTAAAGTTTTCTATTGATTTTCCTGTTTTTGGTAAAAATAAAGTTGAATTTAATAAAACTTTAAAGATGCTTAAATTTTTAGGTATTTTAAATTTAAAAAGTCTTTTATTAATTCCTCATTTAAGAGCTTCAATTGGATTTAGTTGTGTCTTAGCTTCAAGATTGAACTTTAATAAAATAATTTTTGCTGGAGTAGATTTAAATCACACTAAATATTTTTTTCAAAAAAAAATTGAACTGTTTGAAAGGCAATATAAAATAAATAAAGATTATTTTATGAAAAATGTTTTCAGTAAAAATAAAGATAAAAATCATCTTACAAACGATGAGTCATTACATGAAATAACAATAATTGTAGCATTAATATTGTTTTTGAAAAATTCAAAAACTAAATCTCAAATATATACTTTTTCAGATGAAAGCGCATTATATCCGAAATTTAAAAAATTTTTAATTTAAATTTTAATAAAAAAAGTAGCATGACAATATTAAATATTATCAATCAAGCAATAAGACCAAAAAGATTAATAGTAATGGTTAAAAAAATCTTTTTAAGGTTTTTTGATCACAGGGGGGGCTTAAATAAAAAAGAAAATTTAAATTGGTTAGAATCAAATTGTATTTTATTTGAAGATTATGCAATAGGTATTGATCCTAATTTGTGGGAAAATTCAAAAAAAGCTTGCGAAAAAATAAAAATTGAAGCTAATACCAAATTAAAAAAAATAAAGTATGACCTTGGGGGGGGAGGATTTTATCCATTATTATATTTTCTAGTCAGTTTAAAAAAACCAAAAGTAATTATAGAAACAGGAGTTGCCGCAGGATATTCATCATATGCTATATTAAAAGCAATTGAAAGAAATGGAATGGGGAGATTGTATAGTAGTGATTTCCCTTATTTTAGAATACCAAATCCTGAGAAATATATAGGGATTATTATTCCAGAAAAATTGAAAAAAAGTTGGGATTTATTAATTGATGGGGACAATATTAATCTTCCTATAATTTCTAAAAAAATCAAGAAAATTGACATCTTCCATTATGATTCAGATAAAAGTTATATTGGTAGAAAAAATGCTTTAAATTTATTAAAAAATAATATTGATTCTTCAACAACTTTGATAATGGATGACATTCAGGATAATAGTTTCTTTCATGATTATATTTTAAAATTTAAAAACTTAAAATGGTATATATTTAAATTTGAAGGTAAATATATTGGATTTATTGAAGGCTTATAATTATGAATAATACAATACATAAAATAGTTGATATTTAAGAAACAAAAAATTTATCTTTAATAATTAAAATAAGTTTATTTTGAAAATATTAGTAACCGGCTCTGCTGGATTTATAGGATTTCATTTAGCTAAAAGTCTTTTAAAACAAGGATTTTCAGTTGTTGGATTAGATAATTTAAATAATTACTATGACTCTCAACTTAAAATTGATAGACTTTTATCAAAAGGGATAAATATTAATAAATTAAATAAAGATTCTTTCGTGGATTCTTATGATGGTAATTATAGATTTTATAAATGTAATTTAGAAGATGAAAATAAATTAAAGAAAATTTTTTCATTTGAAAAATTTGAAGCTGTATGTCACCTAGCTGCTCAAGCTGGAGTAAGATATTCTCTAACAAATCCTAAAGCTTATATAAAAAGTAATATAGTTGGATTTCAAAATATTATTGATTTGTGTAAAGATTTTGAAGTAGATAATTTTAGCTTTGCATCAAGCTCTTCAGTTTATGGAGCAAACTCCAAATTGCCTTTTTCAACTAGTGATAGGGTAGATCATCCGTTATCTTTATATGCTGCCACTAAAAAATCTAATGAATTAGTGGCACATACTTATTCCCATTTATATGGCATAAGAATTACTGGGCTGAGATTTTTTACCGTTTATGGGCCATGGGGTAGACCAGATATGGCATTATTTTTATTTGTAAATTCTTTATTAAAAAACGAAAAAATTAATGTATATAATAATGGAAACATGACTAGGGATTTCACATACATTGATGATATTATAAAAGGAATTATTAAAGTAATTAATAATCCTGCGGAAAGACCAGAGGAAGAAAGTTTTTACAATCCAACCATGTCTTCATACAAAATTTATAATATAGGAAATAATAATCCCACAAAATTGATGGATTTCATCAAAATAATAGAGAAAATATTAAATAAGAAATTTAAAATAAACTTTATGGAAATTCAACCTGGTGATGTACCAAATACATATGCAAATATTGATGATTTAATCAAAGATTTTAATTATAATCCTGATACTTCTATTAAAACGGGTATTGAAAACTTTATAGATTGGTATTTAAATTATTATAAAATCAAATTATTATGATAAAGTTTTCAATAGGTATTATAGGTATGGGTTATGTTGGTCTCCCACTAGCAGTAGCTTTTTCAAAAAAATATTTAACTTTAGGTTACGATATAGACAAAAAAAGACTTAATGAACTTAAAGGAGGAATTGATAGAACAAATGAATTAGAAAGTAAAAGTTTAAAAAAAAATTTAAAAAATTTATCTTTAACAAACCATATTCAAGATTTAAAAAACTGTAATATTTATATAGTTACTGTTCCTACTCCTGTTAATGAGGACAAAACCCCTAATTTAAATCCAATTACTGAAGCAACATTAATAATCTCTGAGATTTTAAAAAAAGATGATATTGTAATTTTTGAGTCTACAGTTTATCCGGGATTGACAGAGGAAATTTGTGTTCCAATATTAGAAGGTGGATCAAAATTAAAATTCAATAAAGAATTTTTTGTTGGATATAGCCCTGAAAGAATTAACCCAGGCGATAAGAATCATACAATAAATAAAATTATTAAAGTTGTTTCAGGCTCAAACAAACAAACTTTAGAAATCATTTCCAAATTATATAATTCAATTATTGAGGCAGGTGTATATAAAGCACCTTCAATTAAAATTGCAGAGGCTGCTAAAGTTATTGAAAATTCTCAAAGAGACATTAATATTGCATTTGTAAATGAATTATCAATCATATTTAATAAAATGGGAATAGATACAGGTGAGGTCTTAAAAGCTGCAAATACAAAATGGAATTTTTTAAATTTCTATCCTGGTTTAGTTGGAGGACATTGTATTGGTGTGGATCCATATTATTTGGCATATAAATCAAAAAAACTTGGATATAACCCAAAAGTAATTTTATCTGGAAGGGAAATTAACGATTTAATGCCATCATTCATTGTTGAAGAGATTCTTGCTTTATTTTTAAAAAAAAGAGACTCTATTAAAAAATGTTCTGTACTAATTTTGGGTGCCACTTTTAAAGAGAATTGTCCTGATTATAGAAATTCTAAAGTCATTGAAGTTTATAATAGACTAAAAAAAATTGAATTTAAGGTAGATGTTTATGACCCATGGATTGATAATTCTGAGTTTAAGGAAGAAAATGATTTTATGACTTTAGAAAAATTAGATGAATCATTCAAATATGATATTATAATACTCGCGGTAGGGCATAATGAATTTAGAAAAATTGACCCTAAAAAATATCTAATTAAAAATGGGCTTGTTTTTGATATTAAGGGATTTTATAAAGAAAGAGATTTTCATTATTTATGAAAAACCCCAATTTATTAATACATATTATTCCGACTCTAGGAAATGGTGGAGCTGAAACAGTCTTAGCTAGGCTTGTTGAAGAATTTCATAAAATCAAAATAAAGCAGTATATCTTTACAATAAGTGGGAGTAATACTGATTTTCATTATGAAAAAATAAATCCTTTTTGTGAAATAATCCATTTAAAAAAGAATAAGAAAAGGGCATTTCAAATTCTAAAATCAAACCAAAACTCAACTTTAATTGGTTGGATGTATAGGTCTTTTTTTTTAGTTTATAGTTATAAGGTAAAATTTAATTTGTCAAACCCAATAGTTTGGAATGTAAGAAATTCTAATTTTAGATTTTTTCAATTTTACCAAAAAATGGGTTTATTATTTTTTGGAGTTTTATCAAAATTTCTGAATCCAAGAATTATTTATTGTTCATATAAATCAAAAAAAGTTCATGAAGCTTATTTTTTTAATAAAACTAATTCCGTTGTCATTCAAAACAGACTTGCAAAAAAATACTTTGAAAATGAAAATGAATTTAAATTACCAAAAAATTATGTTCTTTTTGTTGGCAGGTATAATAAACAAAAAGGAATTAACAGATTATTAAGAATTTCAAAAAAAATTCTTTTTAAAAATGAAGATTTTAAATTAATTATTGCTGGTTATGGGTGGGTTAATGAAAATATTCCTATCTCAATTAGGAACAAAGTTGAATTATGGGGAGATGTTAAAAACATTTTTAGTTTGTATAAAAGTTCTAAATGTTTATTATTTACTAGTTTGAGTGGAGAGGGGTACCCCAATGTTTTACCAGAAGCTATGGTTTCGGGAACTCCAATCATAGCTTTTGAAGCAGGTGATTCACATTTAATTTTAGAAAATTATAAATTTGGAAAAACAGTGGATAATGAGATGAGTTTTGAAACTGAACTAGAAAAATTTATGAAAAAAAAATTTACAAAATCAGAGATTGAACTCGAAATAAAAAAGCAAAAACAAAATTTAAATTTTCAAAAAACCTTTGAAGAATATAAAAAATTTATTTTTTAATGTGTGGAATTAATGGATATATAGATAAAAAAGTTTCTCAGGATTTAGAACCAATTATTACTAAAATGAATAATATGGTTATTCATAGAGGGCCTGATGATCAGGGATTTTTAATCAATAAAAATATTTCTATGGGTATGCAAAGATTGTCTATTATCGATATTGAAAATGGTTATCAGCCAATGGAAAATAAAGATAAAAGTATTTCCATAGTTTTCAATGGAGAAATATATAATTATAAAAAGTTACGAGCTGAATTAGTTAAAGAAGGAGTTATATTTAAAACTCAAAGTGATACTGAGGTGATTTTAAAATTGTATGAAAATTATGGTATTAAATCTTTTTCAATGTTGGATGGTATGTATGCTTTCTCGATTATTGATCTTAAAAAAAAACGAGTTTTAATATCCAGAGACTTTTTTGGGGAGAAACCTTTATTCTATTTGGACAATAATAATTCAATAATTTGGGCCTCTGAATTAAAATCTATTTTGTCAGTATTAACTAAGAAGCCTCAAATTAGTAAAAAAAGTTTAAATTTATTTTTCAAATTAACCTATATTCCAGCACCTTTTTCAATTTTTGAAGGTATAAAAAAATTAGAGCCTAATCACTATTTATCAATAAATTTAAAAACATATAAAATCGAAAAAAATCAGGTTAAGCATAATTTTAAGAATTATAATTTTGAAAGCAAAAAACAAATAAAAAGCCTAGTCAGGGATTCAATTTTTTCAAGTGTAAAAAGCAGGACAGTGTCAGATGTTCCAATTACATCATTTCTATCAGGAGGGGTTGATTCTTCAATTATAACTTATTGTTTAGCAAAAAATAGTAGTTCAAAGATTGACACCTTTTCTATTGGATTCCAAAAAAAATCATTTGATGAGTCGAACAAAGCAAAAATAGTTTCTAAAATAGTAGGGAGTAATCATCATTCTATTATTTGTGAAGAAAAAAATATGTTAAGAGATA
>MDTB01123856.1_pt1 | contig 17770 bp, 17 predicted proteins | sample 811161 | NCBI WGS metagenome assembly MDTB01 (sample SAMN05326650, study PRJNA326480) | marine metagenome | isolation source: seawater | place: Mediterranean Sea | collected 2009
TAACTCTGCACTTTACTTACTGAGCAATTTGGCAAATGGAGTTACAGGAGAAATACATTATGTAGATGCTGGGTACAATAAAGTGGGTATGCCGGATCCAAAAAATATAACTTAACCTGCGAAAATCACATTACTAAATTGCATAAATAATAACTCCTAATCAAAGAAAAAAGTTTAAAAATATCAAAAAATGAAAAATTTGAATAAAAAAGTTAGAGAAAAATTTGAAGACTTTTTCGATTGGATTAAAGGAGCAGAGCTGGTTGAGCTTAAATCTTGCAATCCTGAAGAGGATCCTATCAGACCAGAATTAAATAATGACTTTAGAACAAGTTATGGTCGAAGAATTTATGCTGTTAAATATAAAAGTGAGATTTGCGCAATAATGTGTTTTGGGTTTACAAATGATATACCAAAAGATGTAAATGAATTGGATTTAATGACAAGAGATGCTCATTTACAAAGTATTAGAAGAGACCAAAAAGTTGGGAAGATAGCTATAGCTTATACTGTTTGGTCAAAAAAAAAGGGTGGAGGAAAACTAATTGTTAAAGAAGTATTTAAAAAAATTAAAAAATCTAATCATCTCAATAGATTAGTTACGCTTTCTCCTTTAACAGATATGGCAAGGAATTTTCATCTAAGAAATGGAGCTGTTGAACTTCAAGTTAATGATGAAACTCAAAATTTTGAGTATAAAATTTAATTTATCTAAGCTACTGCTTGTTTAATAGATAGTTTGACTTTCCCTCTATCAAAACCAAGTACTTTTACTGACACTTCATCACCTTCTTTAACTACATCTGTCACCTTGGCTACTCTTTTGCCTGCTAGTTCAGAAATGTGAACTAAACCATCTTGTTTACCTAAAAAATTTACAAATGCCCCAAATTCCATAATTTTAACTACTTTTCCCTTGTATATTTTACCAACTTCAGGTTTTGCAATTAAACTTTTAATAATTTCAATAGCTGCGTTTCTAGATTTCTCATCAGGAGCAGCAACTGTCACCTCCCCAGTATCCTTAACGTCCACTTTGGCTCCAGATGTTTCTACTATTTCCCTTATTGTGGCACCTCCCTTTCCAATTACAGTCGCTATATCTTTTTTATCAACTTTAATTGTTTCCATTTTAGGAGTATGTTTTGAAAACTCTTTCCTAGAAGTCTTAATTGCTTTACTCATTTCATTTAAAATATGCTCTCTTCCTGATTTAGCTTGATTTAAAGCTTGTTCCATAATCTCAAAAGTAATCCCTGTTATTTTTATATCCATTTGCAAAGAAGTAATTCCGTCTTTAGTTCCTGCTACTTTAAAATCCATATCGCCTAAATGATCTTCATCTCCTAAAATATCAGATAAAACTGAAAAATTATCTCCTTCTTTAATTAAACCCATCGCGATCCCAGCAACTGGTTCTTTAATTGGGACACCTGCATCCATTAAAGATAGAGAAGTTCCACATACTGTGGCCATTGAGGATGACCCGTTTGACTCCGTTATTTCAGATACAACTCTTAGAGTGTAAGGGAAATTTTCTTTTAAAGGTAAAGATGAATTTATTGCTCTCCAGGCTAATTTACCATGACCTATTTCTCGTCTTCCTGTGCCTATTCTCCCACATTCTCCAACAGAAAAAGGAGGAAAATTATAGTGCAACATAAAACCTGAACGTTGCATACCATCTAAGCTCTCTAGTCTTTGTTCGTCATCTGTCATGCCAAGTGTTGTAACAACTAAAGCCTGTGTTTCACCTCGAGTAAATAATGCAGAACCGTGGGTTCTTGGTAACACACCTACTTCGCATTCAATTTTTCTCACATCAGATAGACCTCTACCATCAATTCTTTTTTTATCTTTTAAAATTGCAGTTCTAACAATATCTTTTTCAAGAGATTTTAATTGGGCCATTGCCTGATTTTCAGTTACATTCTCATCATCTTTGAACATTTCTTTACACTTAGAATCAATTTCTGAGATTGCAGTTGATCTTTTTTTCTTATCAATTTCTTTAAAAGCTTTTCTAAGATCAACTTCGAATTCTTTAGTTATTTTTTTCTTTATCTTTGAGTGATCTATCTCTTCTATTTCCCATTTAGGTTTACTTGCTTTTTTAGCTAAACTTTCAATTGCATTTATAACTGGTATAAAACTCTCATGCCCAAATTTTACAGCATCTAACATAATTTTTTCTGATAGTCCTGATGTTTCTAACTCAACCATCAATACTGCATCTTTAGTTCCAGCTACAACTAAATCTAATTCTGAGTTTTTTAATTCTTCTTGAGATGGATTGAGTAAATATTTTCCCTCTCTGTATCCTACTCTGCTTGCTGCAATAGGTCCCTGAAAAGGCAGACCGGATATGGATAATGCTGCCGAAGCTGCAATTATCGAGAGAACATCTGGTTGATTTTCACCATCATAAGATAAAACTGTTGGTAATATTTGCACCTCATTCATGAAACTAGAGGGAAACAAAGGTCTGATAGGCCTATCAATTAATCTAGAAATTAAAGTTTCAGCTTCGGTTGGCCTTGCTTCTCTTTTAAAATAACCTCCAGGTATTTTTCCTGCAGCATAATACTTTTCTTGATAATTTACAGACAAGGGAAAATAATCTTGGCCATCATTAATTTTTTTTGCTCCTACCGCTGTAGCTATAACTACAGTTTCTCCACATGAAGCTATTATTGCGCCGTCAGCTTGTCTAGCGACTTTGCCCGTTTCTAGAATTAATTTTTTATCTCCAAATTTAATTTCTTCTTTATGAATTTTAAACATTATTTTCTTAAACCCAATTGTTTTATAATTTTATCGTAAGACTCTGGTTTTTTTTTCTTTAAATAGCTAAGTAATTTTTTTCTTTTATTGACTGATTTTGTTAAACCCATTGTGGAGTGTTTATCCTTTTTAAACTTTTTAAAATGCACTGCTAATTTCTCTATTTTACTACTTAACAATCCTATTTGAACTTCTGCAGAGCCAACATCGTTTTTATTAATTGCTAAGGAATTAATTATATCTTTTTTTTTCTGTTTCATTTGCTTTATTTCTTTTAATTATTCTTTCAATTTTTTCGGCATATTCAAAAGACTTATCTTCTATAAAATTGAGCTTGGGTAGAAATTTCAAACTAAGTTTTTTAGATAAAGCTTTTCTAACAAGATGGGCCTTATCAGTCAATACACCAACTGTTTCTTTCATATCAGTTCCGCCTAGTGGTATCACATAAACCCTAGCTGTTTTCAAGTCTGGTGTCATTCTCACTTCTGTTACAGTAATAAATCTTGTACTAAAGGATGATATTTTTGTCTCATTTTTAATGAACATCTCTCCCAAACTTTGCTTGACCAGCTCTCCAACTCTAAGTTGTCTTTGAGAATAACCTTTTTTTGAATAATCGTTATTTTTCATATAGTTCTCTCAATTTTCTTTAATTGGTAAGATTCTATGATATCTTTTTCCTTAAAATCTATAAAGTCCTTAAAACTTATACCGCATTCTAAACCATTTTTTACTTCTTTAACGGAATTTTTTTCCCTAAATATACTTGAAATTTCTCCGTCATAAACAATAGTTCCATCTCTAACAATTCTAGCTTTGGATTTATTTTGGATTTCCCCGTCTATTACTTTTGAGCCCGCAATCATTCCAAATTTTGAAACTTTAAATACCTTTTGTACCTCAGCAGATCCTAAAGCAACTTCTTTCGTTTCGGGCTCTAATAACCCAGAAAGTTTTTTCTCAATATATTCTATCGCCTCATATATTATATTGAAGAATTTAATTTCTATTTTTTGTTCCTCAGATAGTTTTTTTGCTTCTCTATTAGCTTTTACATTAAACCCTATTAAAACAGCTTCTGATGCTTTAGCTAAAGATACATCTGTTTCATTAATCATTCCAATATCTGAAAGAATAATTTTAGTTTGTACTTCAGGATGTGTTATTTTTTCAATAGCCATCTTGAGTGCTTCGCTAGATCCATGAACGTCTGACTTTAGAATTACATTTAATTCATCTTTTTTATCAACGCTATCAAATATGGTTGGTTTTTCATTAAGAATAATTTTGCTTTTAGGTACGCTATCTTTCTTAAATTCTGAAATTTCTTTAGCTTGATTTTCATTTTCTGTTACTTGAAATTCAGCGCCAGAAAATGCAACATCATTCATTCCTAATATTTCTACAGGCATAGAAGGATAAGCTTCGTCGACTAGTTTGCCCTCATGATTTATCATCGCTCTAATTTTTCCCCATGTTTTACCACAAACAAAATGATCACCCTTCTTAAGAGTTCCGTTTGAAACTAAAATGGTTGAAACTGGACCTTTCCCTTTATCTATTTTTGACTCAATAACAACACCTGTAGCGTTGTCGGTTACAGATGCTTTCAAATCAAGTATTTCAGATTGCAGTAAAATACTCTCTTTTAGTTTATCTAGATTAGTTTTTTTTATTGCAGAAACTTCGACTATTAAGGTGTCACCGCTCAATTCTTCTGCGACTAACTCGTATCTCATTAAATCATTTTTAATCTTTGTTAGATTTTTATTAGGTAAATCAGATTTATTTATAGCTACTATAATGGGAACCTTGGCGGCCTTAGCATGATTTATGGCTTCTACAGTTTGAGGTTTGATTCCATCATCAGCGGCTACTACTAGAACTACAATGTCTGTTATTTTAGAGCCTCTTGCTCTCATTTCTGTAAAAGCTGCGTGACCTGGCGTATCTATAAAAGTTATTAATTTATCATTATCTGTTTTAACCTGATATGCACCTATGTGCTGGGTGATACCTCCATGCTCATTTGACACCACATTAGTTTTTCTCAAAGCATCAAGTAGAGAAGTTTTTCCATGATCTACATGCCCCATTACAGTTACTACTGGAGGTCTTTTCTCAATCGTACCACTCATGGATTTCTTTTTGCTAATTTCGTTAGAAGGTGAGTCCTCTATAATCGCCTTATGTCCAAATTCCTTTACAATATATTCTGCGGTATCTTTATCAATTGTATGATTTATAGTTGCTATCACTTTCATATTTAATAGAAATTTTATGATTTCATTTGATTTTTCAGCCATTCTATTTGAAAGTTCTTGAATAGTAATTTGTTCAGGAATTTTCACTTCTTTAATTACTTTTTTATACTCTTTTTTATCATCTGCATCTGGACCACTTTTTTTTTCTTTTAATCTGGCTCTCTTCACTGAGGCTAGACTCCGTTGTTTAATTTCTATTTCCTCTACATTTAAAGCTCTTGAAACAGTAAGTTTAAAGTCTCTTTTGTCGATAGGAGTTTTAAGTTTCAATTTACTTTTTCCCGTTGGTTTATCGTCCTTTTTGATGAAAGCCTTTGTGGCTTGTTGTTCTATGAATTTTCTATTAAATTTTTTTTTCCTTGGCTCAGAATTCTTCAAGTTCTGCTCAGATGCGCCTGTTTTTCTAAAATTTTTAATAGGTTTAAACGAAGCTTTTTTATCATTCGATATATTAAAAGATTTTTTATTTTCTTTTCCCTGAAAAGAGCTAGAGTTAATTTTTTTCTTAAAATTAGATGAGATAGTTAGAGTTTTTTTTTTGTCTTTTTTTTCCATAAATTATTTATAAATTATATCTCTTGCAGACATTATTAATTGATCTGCCTCCTCTCTAGTAAGTGAAAATTCTTCCAAATAACCTTGCAGTCTTATCTTTTTGCCTTTAATTTCATCAAATCCCCCAACTAATTCATCAGTTGACAAATCGGCAAAGTCAGAAAGTTTTTTAATATTTTTCTGCCCAAGTATTACTAACATACCTTGGGTGAGTCCTTTTAAATTTAGAAGCTGTTCTTCTACTCCAAGTTCTTTTAACTTTTTTCCAACTTCTTCTTTAATCTTAACTAAGCTTTCTTTTGATCTATTAATCAATTCTTTGGCAGTATCTTCATCTATGGCTTCTATTTTTGAAATATCTTCAGGTTTGGCTTGTGAAATTTCTTCTATGCCTTGGAACCCTTCAGATACTAAGAGTTGTCCTAATGTCTCATCAACTTCTAGATTTTTGACAAGCGACTCGGTTCTTTCTTTAAAATCTGCTTGTCTTCTTTCAGAGTCTTCTTTGTCTGTAAGAATGTCAATTTCATAATTTGTTAATTTTGATGCAAGTCTAACGTTCTGACCTCTTCGGCCGATAGCCTTACTAAGATTTTCTTCGCTTAAAATTACATCTATTTTTTTATTTGATTGATCAATTAAAACTTTTTGTATTTCAGCTGGAGATAAAGACTCAGATATTAGTGTTGGTAGATCTTCTGTCCATTTTATAATATCAATTTTTTCTCCATGTAACTCGTTTACGATTGTTTGCACTCTACTACCTCTCATTCCTACACAAGCTCCAACTGGATCAATAGAGGTGTCTTTAGAGTAGACACATATCTTGGCACGACTACCAGGATCTCTTGCTACTGATTTAATCTCAATAATTCCTTCATAAATTTCTGGAACCTCTTGAAAAAAAAGTTTGGCTAAAAACTGAGGGTGAGCTCTTGATAAAAATATTTGATGTCCTTTTAACTCTTTCTTAACTTCATAACAATATGATTTAACTCTGTCGCCGGTTTTAAGAACTTCTCTAGGAATTAACTCATCCTTTTTTATAACTCCTTCAGCTTTACCTAGGTCTACAATCACATTTCCATATTCTAACCTTTTAATTATTCCACTTAAAATTAAACCTTGTTTGTCAATAAAATCATCGTATTGTCTATTTTTTTCAGCTTCTCTTACTTTAGAATTTATTACTTGTTTAGCACTCTGTACCGCTATTCTTCCAAAATCAATTTGTGGAAGGTCTTCATATATCTTATCTCCAACTTTCAATTCATCAGCTTTTTCTCTATCTAAGGCATTAGCATCTTTTTGTGTAATTTCTCGATTTGGATCTTCTACCATTTCCACTACTTCCAAAACCTTCTGGATACTTATATTTCCAGATTCCCGATCAATTTTTACAAAAATATTATTGTTATTTCCAAATTTTGTTAAAGCAGCTTTTTGAATAGCGCTTTCCATTGAGCCTATTACTATATCTTTATCAATTGATTTTTCATTAGCTACTGCGTCGACTATTCTTAACAATTCTAATTTATCTAAACCTCTATTTAACATTTTTTAAACCTCCAAAAAAAAATGGGCTACTGCCCATTTTGTAATTTCCAAATTTTAATAATTAATAAAGAAAATTTAAGAGTTTTTCAAGATCACACCTTAAATAAAGATTTTTTATCTGTTTTTTCCCAAGAAAATTCACCTTTAGAAGTAGGTTTTCTTCCAAAATGACCGTAAGAAGAGGTTATCTCATAAATTGGCTTATTTAATCCTAAGAGCTCTCTTATCCCTCTGGGAGATAAATCAAAATTATTTTTTATAATCTTTTCTACATCAGACGTTTTGCCATTGTCTTTTTCAGCTAGTTTTACGTAAATTGATAAAGGCTTAGAAACACCAATAGCGTAAGAAAGTTGTATCAAGCACTTATCTGTCACTCCAGCAGCTACAATATTTTTAGCAAGATATCTTGAAACATATGCGGCTGAACGATCTACTTTGGTTGGATCTTTTCCTGAAAAGGCTCCCCCTCCGTGTGGTGCTGCACCTCCATAAGTGTCTACTATAATTTTTCTTCCAGTCAGGCCACTGTCACCGTCTGGTCCACCAATTATAAATTGGCCAGTTGGATTAATGTAGATATCCTCACTTTTTAAATTTTTTAAAAATTCTTTTGAAATTGCTTTTTCAATATATGGTAAAATTAAATTTTTGACTTTTACTTGATCGAGATCTTTTGAGTGTTGAGTTGATATTACGACTGAAGTTACATTAACCGGTTTTCCATTCTCATATTCCATTGTGACTTGACTTTTTGAATCAGGTTCAATCCCTTTTAATATGCCTGATTTTCTATCTTTGGCCATTAATCTTAAAATTTTATGCGAATAGAAAATTGGAGCTGGCATTAAATCATCTGTTTCATTACAAGCATATCCAAACATAATCCCTTGGTCTCCAGCCCCTTCGTCTTTGTTGTCTTTAGAGTCTACTCCCATTGCAATATCTGATGATTGAGAATGGAGATGAGATTCTATTTTAGTTTGATCTTTCCAGGAAAAACCTTCTTGATCATACCCAATATCTTTTATGCAATTTCTTACTTTTTCAATAATATCATCAGTTTTAATCGAAGGCCCTCTCACTTCTCCTGCTAAAATAACTTTGTTAGTAGTAGTTAAAGTTTCACACGCAACTCTTGAAAAGGGATCTTTAGAAAGGTAGCTGTCTACAACCATATCAGAAATTCTATCACACACTTTGTCCGGATGTCCTTCAGAAACAGACTCGCTAGTAAATAAATATTTTTTGTTATTCATTTTTTTTTAAAATTAAAAAGATAAATCCATATGTAAATAAAAGGACAAAAAATATCAAATCATTTTTATTTCCACCTTTTTTTTCTAATATGGGCAATTTATACTCAATATTACCTGTTTCATTGTTTTTTAGGGATTTAATAACTTTTCCTTTGTTACTTATAATTGCGCTAATTCCTTTATTTGTAGATCTTGCAACATATGCATCGCTTTCTATGGCTCTAAAAATAGATTTTGAAAAGTGTTGGTAAGGACCAATCGAGTCTCCAAACCAAGCATCCTCTGAAATATTTATTAATAAATTATTTTTACTTTCTATATTTTGAATTAAATCAGGAAATATTATTTCATAGCAAATTAAAGGTACTAATGTAACTTTGTCATATAAAAATTTATATCTTATTTCTCCTTTGCTAAATGACCCTATTCCTTCTGTTATTTTCTTTAATCCAATATTTTGGAAAAAAGATGAAAAAGGTAAAAATTCACCAAAAGGAACTAACTTAATTTTATCGTATTGAAATTTTTTATTTAATTTGTGATCAATAATTATAAAACTATTATAAAACTCGCCTTTTTTTTTATTCAAAGTGTTAGAGCCTAATACAATTAAGTGTTCTTTAGAAAAATTCTTATTTATCAGTTCTTTGTATTTTTCAAAATCGAGAAAATATTTACCCGACAAAGAACCTTCAGGCCAAATAAACAGGGTTTTTTTGTCTTTTTCGGCATCGCTATATTTTATGAGTTGATTTATTCTTAATAAAGCTTCCTCTTCCGATAAGTTATATTTTAAATCAAAACTAGGAGAGATTATCTTGACATAAATATATTCATTTTCTGTTAATACCTTTTTAGTTTCTGACTCGTTTTTATTAATAATATAATTTCCGTACAAATAATTAAAAAAAAATAAAACAATTGATAAAATAATTATATAGTTCTTATATTTAATTTTTTTCATAAAAAAGACTATTGGTAATAAAAAAAAAGTGACAGATATCAAATTAAAAGCGAACAAACCTATGGGATTTAAAATTTGCAATATTTCAACAAACCAAGACCAGCTATAAGCCCATAAATTCCATGGGAATCCAGTAAATAATTCCGCTCTAATGAAATCAATTAAAGAAAATGTAAAACAAAACAACAAGAATGAATTAAAATTTAATCTTAAGTACCTACCGCATAATAATGTTGCTAATCCATAAAATATCCCAAGCACTAATGGTATAATTACAGTCGTATACGGGACTAAATTTCTAAAATTATCATCAAATTTTAAGGAATTAGAAATCCAGTAAGTTCCGAACAGAAAAAAACCAACTCCAAAAAAATAGCCGACATAAAATAAGTTAATTAAAAATGGTTTTTTCCTATATGTGTTTTTTGACCTTTTATTTATATCGCTTAGAATAAAAAAGAGACCAGGTAAAACAAAAAAATTTATAATTGAAAAATTATAAGGTTGAAAAGAAAAAGTCGTAATACAACCTAATAGTAATGGAATTATACATACTAAAAATAATCTACTATTAAATATAAATTTATACATCTAAATTATTTTTTTTAACAACTTTATTTCAATCAATTTCATTTTTTTATAATTAAAATCTTTTTTATGGTCATATCCAAATAGATGTATCAACCCATGGACCCATAAAATATTAAAATGTTTTTCAAAATCTTTTTTTGAAACTGTATTCATTTTTTTAAAATTTATTATTATATCTCCTAAATATATTTCTGAACTATTAATTAATTTTTTTTTTAATTCTTTTTTTTTTTGAAAAGGGAATGATAAAATATCTGTGGCTTTATTTTTTTTCCTGAATTTTTTATTAAGAATTTTAATATCTTTAGAACTTGATAATAGTAAACTAAAAAAATAATCTTTTCTTTTTGAAAAAAAAGTATCATTTTGTATCTTTTTCAATTTTGCTAAAAGAAATTTTTCAGGATTTTTGATATACTTAAACCAAGAATTGTTCTTAACAATTACATTAGCTTTTATCATCAATATTTTTGTTAAAAGCTTTAATAATTTTAGCAACTAAAGGATGTCTTACTACATCTTTATGATCAAACTCTATTAATTTTATTTCTTGTACTTTATTTAATATTTTTTTTGTTTTTATTAGTCCTGATTGGGACTTATTTATTAAATCAATTTGTGAGGGATCTCCATTCACTACAATTTTTGAATTTTCGCCTATCCTTGTTAAAAACATTTTGATTTGAGTTAAAGTGGCATTTTGGGCCTCATCTAATATTGCAAAGGAATTTTTTAAAGTTCTTCCTCTCATGAATGCTAATGGGGCAATTTCTATTTCACCCGTTTCAATTTTTTTATTTATTTTTTCAAAACCAAATAGATCATAAAGAGCATCGTACAAAGGTCTTAAATAAGGATCTACTTTTTCTTTCATATCTCCGGGTAGAAATCCTAGCTTTTCGCCAGCTTCGACTGCCGGTCTTGAGAGTATTACTTTCTCTACTTTTTTTTCAAAAAGCATGGTCATAGCAACTGACACTGCTAAAAAACTTTTTCCAGTTCCAGCAGGACCTAGGGCGATAGTAATATCGTTATTGGTCAATGCTTTTATGTAGTCTGATTGTTTTTTTGATCTCGCAATAACTGTTTTTTTTGGAGTTTTTATTAATTGATCTAGATTATGAACATCTGCTTTAAATTTTGTATCTTTAAGGTTTATTGATAACTTTAAATCTTGGTCCTCTACTATTTTTGTCTTAATATATTTATTAATTAGAAATTTTATGGCCTCTGATGCTTTATTTGTTCCTTCAGTATTGCCTTTAATCGTTATTGAATTTCCTCTAAAAAAAATTTTAGTTTTTGTAAGTTTCTCTAATTCGTTTAAATTTTTATTAAACTCACCTACAACTGAAAGTAAGATTTCATTGTTGTAAACTTTAATGTTAGTCGTATCTTTATCTATTTTTTTTACACTGAAGCTTGGATCTAAATTTTCTATTTTAGACATATTTTATGCTGCGATATACTCTTCATTTTTAATTATTTCTCCATACACGGTGTGGCGTGATACTCTTTTTATAATCACGTCTTTTTCTAATGCTACAATATTTTTTTTAGAAAAAACTATTACAGGGTTTTGATATTCATCTCTTCCAAAATATTTATCTTTTTCATTAATTACTTTATTTTCAAATAATACTTTTATTCTTTTATTGATAAGTGTTTTTTTGTATTTTAACTTAATTTTATCTGCAATATCTTGAAAAATTAAAAGTCTTTTTTTTGCTACATCTGGTTTTATAGGTTGATCTAAACTTGCTGGAGTGCCGAACCTTGGGCTAAAGGTATATGAATATGAATTAATAAATTTTACTTTTTTCATTAATTCACAAGTTTTAATAAAATCATTTTCACTTTCACCAGGATATGCAATTATAAAGTCTGTAGCAAATTCTATTTTCGAATTTTTTCTTTTTAGGGTTTTAATAATTTTCATGTAATCTTCAATACTATGCTTTCTGTTCATATTTTTTAGAATTTTATCGGATCCTGACTGAACAGGAAGGTGTAATAAAGGCATTAGTTTTTTACAGTTTTTATGGGCATCTAATAAATCTTCGGTCATATCTTTTGGGTGAGAAGTTGTGTAGCGAATTCTTTTAATGCCGCTTTTTTTCTCTAGAGCATAAATCAGATCTGATAAATGTTTTTTTCCAGAACTATAAGCGTTTACATTCTGACCAAGAAGTGTAATCTCTTTGGAGCCATTATCAATAAGTTGATCTGCTTCTTTTAAAATTTCTTGAAAATTACGTGAATGTTCCGGGCCCCTTGTGTACGGAACAACACAAAATTTACAAAACTTATCACAACCCTCTTGAATTGTTAAAAAAGATGATACATTAGAATTATTATTTTTTATTAACTGTAATTTATCAAATTTTTCTATAACATCGAAATCAGTAATATCAGCCTGAGTTTTTTTATTTTCAATATTTTTAATTAATTTATTAATTGACTGATAAGATTGAGGACCAATTACTGCATCAACATAACGTTCACTTTTTAAAATGAGATTACCTTCAGCCTGGGCGACGCAGCCAGCGACAATTAAAATTGGTTTTTTTTTTCCTTTGTAATCTTTTTTTACTCTTCCGATGTCATGAAATACCTTTTCTGTAGCTTTTTCTCTTATATGGCACGTGTTAATAACATAGCAATCAGCATCGGATTTGTTTTTTGTGGGAAAATAATTAATTGATTTCGTGATATCTAATATTCGGTTGCTATCGTATTCATTCATTTGACAACCAAAAGTTTTTATAAATATTTTTTTTTTCAATTTATTTTTTATTTTTTGATCCATAAAGTTCAAGTTTATGGTCTACTAATCTATAACCAAGTTTTTTGGCAATTTTTATTTGTAATTCTTCAATATCTTTATCTACAAATTCAATTATTTCACCGCTGTTTATATCAATAAGATGATCATGATGTTGGTCTGTAGAAGGTTCATACCTAGATTTACCTTCCTTAAAATCATGGCGTTCAATGATACCCGACTCTTCAAATAATTTTAAAGTTCTATAAACTGTTGCTATACTAATTTTTTTATCTATAAGGCTGACTCTTTTATGAAGTTCGTCGACATCTGGATGATCTTTAGACCCAAAAGTTAATTTTGACTCGGACATTACCTTTGCTATCACTCTCCTTTGATCAGTAAGTCTGACACCTTTTTGTTTACATTTTTCTTCAATAACACTCATTATTTTTTTTATTTTATTTTTGATAAATTAGATTTATCATTTTATTTTCTAATTGTTTATTTTTTATTAAATTTTCAATATTTTCAAGTTTTAATTCTGATAATTGGTCATTTTTACAGCCATATAGTTTAGAGCCATGAGCAATTTGGATTCCTTTTGCCACAGATAGACTGATTCTTAAAGAGGAATAACTCCCTGGCCCCATATTTACTATTATTGAGTGTTTACTGCTTAATTTTACATTATGTTTTCTTAAAAAATTAATAATGTTGCTAACAAGTAGATTGTTAGAATTAATATTATTTTGTAATTTTTCTATAAAAAAACTATTATTAGATTTTATAGCTATTGAATTATTTTTACCTGTGCAACTAATTATTAAAAAATTATTTATCATCTTATTTCTTATATTATGTTTTCCATGGACATTTAGTTTACACTCTTCTGAATTGATTATCGATGATTTCGGTATAATTACTATAATGTATCATCGATTTGAAGAAAATAAATACCCTTCAACAAATATTAAGATGGTTGATTTTATTAATCATCTGCAAATTATAAAGGAGAATGGCATTAAATTTGTCAATCCTTCAAATTTTGAAGATGAATTAAATAATTATAAAAATCAAAGAAAAGTATTAGTAACGATTGATGATGGATATCAATCTTTTTATAATAATGCCTGGCCAATCTTAAAAGAATCTAAGATACCGTTTATTTTATTTATCAGTACAAGAGAAGTGGGTAAAAAAGGTTATATGAGTTGGGAAGATATAAGGGAAATAAGTAAATATAATTTCGTTGAAATTGGTAATCATAGTCATACTCATGATTATCTTATTGATTTTAAAGATGAAGAAATTAAAAATGATTTAGAACAATCAATAAATATTTTTAAAAAAGAAATGGGAAAGAACTCTAAATTTTTTTCTTATCCTTTTGGAGAATATAGTATAAGTTTAAAAAAAATTGTCGTTGATGCTGGTTTTAAGTATGCTTTCGGACAACATTCAGGAGTTGTTGATTATACAAAAGATCTTTTTGAGATACCACGATTTCCTATAAATGAAAAATACGGTGAGATTGATAGATTTAAAACTATTCTTAAAACTTTACCTTTTCAATACACTTACATAGAACCTGATGAGAAATACATAAACGATTCGAATAACCCTCCAAAAGTAAATATTAAGTTTAGTGAAAATCTAAAAAATTTAGATAGAATAAACTGTTTCTCAAATGAACAGGATAGATGGAGGAAATCAAAAATTAAATTTCAAAATAAATATGAGTTAAATATTTACTTAGAAGGAAAATTTATAACAGAGCGAGGTAGAATAAATTGTTCTTTAAGAGAAGATAATGGTTTTTATAGATGGTTAGGTATTCAATTTGTTATTGAAGAAAAATAAATTTTAAAGTTGGATATCTTTTTTAACTACAGATGTCGTTAATTGAACACTCTCAAAATCAAATAGATCATTTTGCTTGATAATTTGTTCAAGAATATCAGTATATTCTTTTCCAGTTTGTGCGTATCTGTCTAAAGTGTCTGTTAAATCAAGTCCTTTTATATTTTTGTTTCTTTTTCTGTAGCTATATCTTTTCTCTCTAAATTCTGAATAACCTTTATGTGTATTAAGATTATTTTTATAAGCCTTGACTGACGCTCTTAAAATAGGAAATCTTAATATCTTGTGTCCTTCATGTTTGCCTTTATTAAGTGGTTCTATTCCTTGACCTGTCCATGTCCATTGTCCAAAAATTGCGTTTCCTTCTAAAGCAAATCTCGAAGTCCCCCACCCACTTTCCTTAGCAGCTTGTGCTAATGCAATAGAAACTGGAATTATATCCATTCTTTTATCCAGTTCGGTGAAATCTGATTTTTTTACTTTGTACTCACGCAATTTTAATCTTAACCAAGATTTTTCTTTTTCTGTAGTCATTTTTTTAGACATGATTTTTTTTAATTTCATCTTATCATTTAAAATCTTTTCGTTTTCTGCGACAACAAGAGGTAAAACTATTTTTATAAATGTTTCCTTTTTAAGTTTAGTATCTTTAATTTCATCTAAATCTTTTGGAAATTGTGTAAAGTAAATAGGTTTGACTCTTTTTTGATATCTAACTTGTTTTAAATCATAGTCCACGTCGTTAAATAAACTTAAAACTGTTTCAGTCTTGATATTAAGATTTGGCAATACTAATTCTGTGACTTGACTAGGAGATTTTTCTTTTTTTATCTCTGGCTTTTTTGCTTGTTTTTGTTCAACCTTCTTTTCAGGTTTTTTCTCTGGTTTTTTTTTTACCTCTTTTTGTTTTTCAATTTTTTTTGGTTTTTCTTTTTTTAATTCAACAAGTTGACTTTTAGTTCCTGAATCAAAGTTTTCTTTTAAAGTAAAAAAGATTATACCAATTGCAAATATAAAAACTACTATACCAAAACCTTTAACTAATTTATTTGCTTTAGATACTTCAACTTTAGTAGTATAAAAACTACTGAATGTTTCTACGAACGCATTTGATAAAAAATTACCTATTGTTTGAAATAACTTTGGAAAAGTATTTAAAATACCTATTCCAACATTTCCCATACTATTCCACTGTCTTATAAAAAAATTTCCTACGCCTCCTGTAGTATCATCGTATAGACCTGAGGCTTCCTTTTTTGTTTTTTTAAAAAATTTTTCTACACCGCCAGTCGTTTCGGCATATAGTCCTGTAAATTCTTTTCCAGCTTTCGAGATAGGATTTGAAATACTTTTCTTAAAAAAACTTACGTTAAAATCTTTTGGTATAGGAACATTATTCTTTTTTAAGATATGTTCTATCTGAAATGTTGTAAGGTTCTTTTTTCTTTTAATATAATTTTGTATTTCAGAGATATTATAAATCCTACCTAATTCTAATAGTTTTTCTCTATAAGATAAATTTTTTTTCATTTAAACTGCCTCTACTGAATTTACTTCTTTAACATAATGTTTAAGTAGATTTTGCACTCCCTGTTTTAAAGTCATAATAGAACTAGGGCATCCTGAACAGGCGCCTTGTAATTCAACTTTAACAACACCATTATCAAAAGCTTTAAATTTAATATCACCTCCATCTTTTGCTACCGCTGGTCTAATTTTTGTATTTAATACATCTTTTATTTTGGAAATAGTTTCAGTTTCATCTAATTTTTTTTCTACTTTACTGTCCACTAATATGGGGCCATCATTTTTTTCAAAATAATCATTCAATTGTGAAATAATCATTGGTTTTAAACTTTCCCAAGAAGTATTCTTTTCTTTTTTTACTGTTAAAAAATTGTCTGAGATTAAAACTAATTCAACTCCAGAAAAGTTTAATATTTCTTTAACAAATGGAATTTTGATATTATTTAAGTTAGATTTTTTAAATTCTTCAGTTCCAACTTTTGATAAAATTTTTTGTGATAAAAACTTTAACGAATCGGGATTAGGTGTTTGTTCAACTTGTATCATGATAGAATATGTATATTACACAAATCCTACTATTTCACGTATCTTTTTTAGGTTTTCCTCAGCAATTATACTGGCTTTTTCTTTGCCTTTTTTTAGTACATCTTCTAGGTGTTTTTTATCTTTCATCAATTTAGTGATATTCTTACCAATTGGACTTATTGTCTCAATTAATTTTTCAGACAACTTTTCTTTTAGAGATGAAAAATCTTTTCCAACAAATTCGTTAATAGTGGTTTCTATTTTTTGATCTGATATATCAGAATAAATGCTTAATAAGTTATACGCCTCAGGTCTATTTTGATAATCTTTAATATTTTCAGTTATTGGGTTGGTATCGGTTTTTGCTTTTTTAATTTTTTTAGCTATTTCATCTGCGCTATCCTTCAAATTTATTCTTGAGTAGTCAGACTCCTCCGACTTACTCATTTTCTTAGATCCATCTCTTAAACTCATAACTCGAGAAATATTTTTTTGTATTAAAGGTTCTGGCAATGGGAAAAAGTCTTTTGTATTAAAATCATTATTAAATTTTTGAGCAATATCTCTTGATAATTCTAAATGCTGTTTTTGATCTGCGCCGACTGGGACATGTGTAGCTTTATATAACAATATATCTGCTGCCATTAAATTTGGATAGATATAAAGTCCAACACTTGCTTTCTCTTTATCTTTGCCCGCTTTATCTTTAAATTGAGTCATCCGATTAAGCCAACCTACTCTGCAAACACAATTTAAAATCCAAGCAAGCTCAGCGTGGCCACTCACTGATGATTGATTAAAAATTATACTTTTATTATTATCAAGTCCAGAAGCTATGAAACCAGCTGTAGTTTCTAAAATATTTGAATTTAATTCATTTGGTTTTTGAAAAGTAGTAATTGCATGAAGGTCAACAACACAATACAAACAGCTTTTTGACTTTTGGAGAGAAACAAAGTTTTTTAAAGCCCCGAGATAATTTCCTAGATGTAAATTACCAGTTGGTTGAACTCCAGAAAATACTAATTCCTTTTTCATACTAGTTTGTTTTAAAACTTTTTACATTAAGTACTTTTAAAAAATAACAAATTAAAAAATACAATAAAGCTACGAA
>MDTB01030337.1_pt1 | contig 17769 bp, 16 predicted proteins | sample 811161 | NCBI WGS metagenome assembly MDTB01 (sample SAMN05326650, study PRJNA326480) | marine metagenome | isolation source: seawater | place: Mediterranean Sea | collected 2009
ATTTAATAAACTCTGCAGTTTTAATATCTGTAAAAATTATTTTTGATTTTTTTTTATATTTTTTATAAATTTTTTCTACAATTTTTTTAGATATATTATTTCTTATACCAACTATTATTCTTTTTGGATTCTCAAAATCATATATAGCATTACCTTCTCTTAAAAATTCTGGGTTAAATATAACATTGCAATTTTTATTCATTTTATTGCCCAATTTTTTTTTTAACAATGGAATACAAACTTTTTCTATAGTTTTTGGAGGTATGGTACTTTTATAGATCAGGGTATATTTTTTTTTTCTTTTTATTCTATCAGCTATTTCGTTTGTTGCATTTTTAATGTATTTTAAATTAATATTGTTTTTACCAAATGGAGTCCCCACACATATAAATGAAACATCGGTATTTTTTATTGTTTGATTTAAATTATCACAAAAAAAAATATTTTTTTTTTTTCTAGCAGATATAATTTTTTTTTTTAAATTTTTTTCAAAAATTAGTGGTTTACCTTTTTTAAAATTACTTATTTTTTCTTGGTTTTTGTCAAAAAAGTAAATTTTATGACCGCTGTCTGCGAGACAGACACCCGTCACAATTCCTACATAACCACATCCAACAATTGAAATTTTCACAGTTTTAAATTTAAATAATAAACTAATAGTTTATATAAACCTTTCTCTAAATTTATTTTAGCTCTAAATTTTAGTTCTTTTTCACTTTTTTTCATATCTGGACAACGTCTATTAGGGTTATCAATTAAATAATCTTTTTCAGAACTTTTTTTAAAAAAAATTTTTTTATTATATGATAAAATATTTCTTGATACTTTTTTTGCTAATTTAGCAAGTTCTTTAATTGAAATTTCAGGTTTTTTTGCTCCAATATTATATATATTTCCTGATTTGCTTTTTTTTAAAGCTTTCAAGTATCCTATAATTGAGTCAGTGATATAACAAAAAGTTCTAGTTGGAGATCCGTCAGAGCGAATTATTATATTATTATTATAAATAATATTCTTCATTATATCAGGTATAACTCTTTTATCATTTAACTTCATTCCTGGCCCATAATTATTAAAAGGTCTTACAATTACTGATTTAAAATTATAAAATTTTGAATAATTTACAACCAATGTTTCCCCAAATCTTTTTGATTCATCGTAACAAGCCCGTGGGCCTGTAAAAGATACATTGCCACTATAATTTTCTTTTGTTGGGATAAATTTTTTATCTGCATCACCATAAACTTCGCTGCTTGAAAAAAAAAATAGTATTTTTTTTGTACTATTTTTTTTTAAACTTTCTAAAATTTTCCACAACCCAAGCACATTTGCTTTCATAGTGTTAATAGGATATTTTCTATAGAATGTAGGGGAAGCGATCGAGGCTCCATGAATAATAACTTGATATTTGTCAAAAAATTTTCCATTTAACTTGTTAATGTCTTTTTTTATGAAATTACATTCATTATTATTTGTCCATTTTGGAATTTTTTTTACATTATCTAAAATAGTATAATTTATTTTTTTCTCTTTGTATTTTTTATTCCATAGATAAATTACATTAAAAAAATAATATCCTATAAAACCACATCCTCCTGTAAAAATAACTTTTTTACTGGATAAAAAATTTAATTCTTTTTTTGAATTTAAAATAATATAATTTATATCTTCTAAAAACTCTTTATTCCAAATTTTTTTAATATTTTTTATCATTTTTTTAGATTCATCCACGGAGCTTTATTTTTCTTATTCATTTCAATTAGATATTTCTTTTCCCTCAAAGTATCCATACACTGCCAAAAACCAAGATGTTTATAAGCAATTAAATTTCTATTTTTTGATATAATGGGCAGTATATCTTTTTCTAGGATTACGTTGTCTTTAGATTTAAATTTATTAAAATAATTAAATACTTTTTTTTCGAAGACAAAAAAACCTCCATTAATCCATCCTTCATTTAATTGATTTTTTTCCTCAAACTTAGAAATTAAATTTTTTTTCATTGTGACATGACCCCACCTTGCTGGAGGTCTTACAACTGAAATAGTTGCTATTTTTTTGTTTTTATTATGAAATTTTAATAGCTTTCTTATATTAATATTTGCTAATCCATCTCCATAAGTGACCATAAATTGGTTTTCATTAATATATTTTTTTAAACGATAAATTCTTCCACCTGTCATTGATTTCATGCCAGTATTTATTACTTTTATATTTAAATTTCTAATTTTTTTTTTGAAGAATTTTTTTATATAATTATGTTTGTAACCACCCGCAATAATAAATTCTTTAAAATTAAAATGTTTATAAATTTTCATAATATGAATAAGAATTGGATCTTGACCAATTTTTATCATTGGTTTTGGAACAAGTTTTGTTTCTTGTCCAAGTCGAGTACCTAATCCGCCTGCTAGTATTACTACTTTCATTGTATTTTCAAATTTCTTTTAGTTGCTACTTTCATTTAGTAAATAAAAATTTTTCATATAGTATTCACCTGAAGCCAAAAACCCTTTTATACGTTTTTTTATATTTATATCTTTTTCAGATGTATATTTATCAATCCAATAATCATAAAATCTTTGAGTACCTAAATTATTATATCCTTCAATTTCTTTTATAACTTCTATGTAATTTTGAAAAATCCAAGTACTTTTGCTATATAAATTGTTCATAAAATAAAATTCATAAATATTTTTCTTATCATAATTAATTTTATATTTTTCAAAATTTAAAATCATTTCCTCATATTCTTCTAAACTTTTTGCGTGCAAATTAAAATTGTAGCCAGAATGAGGATTATTTACTGAAGCGTTAATTACAGGTATTTCATTATATGCGTATTCCCAAGCTATAGAACCATGTACAGTCAGTACACAATTAATACCTTCATTAATTAATTGTGCATGAGATACATTAGAATCAATTAATTTAAATTCTGGTTTATCTTTTAAAAAATGATTGAGAATATCATTTGTTTTTTGAATAGAGCTTGGATGATTCTTTATATACCAATCATAATTTGTTTTTTTTGACAATTTGTATAGATATTCTAGCCATTCATAAAAATCACAAAAGATATTTCCGTAATGTCCATAAGTATGAGGAGCGTCTAAAAAACAATGTATAGGAATAAGTATTTTTTTTTTTTTATTTTTTTCAAGTACATTTTTTGTTGTGAAGTCTTTATGAAAAGTAGATTTTGAAATACCTAAATTTTTTGAAAAGAAAACAGAACCTGCAAGATGATCATCGGTCATAATATTTTTTTTAATATTCATTTCTGCTTTTTTTAAAGCATTTTTTTTTTGGTTCTCAGTAAGCTTTTCAAAATCTTTTTTAAAAAATTTAAATTTTGCATACGCAAATTGATTAAGGTTATCAATTTTGTGAACATTATCCCAGTTACATTGAAAAATTTTTATATTTTTTGCAACCGCTATCCTAGTTACAATGGATGAGATATAAACAGTATCAGAAATAATTAAACAACAAACTTTATTTTCTATAAAAAAATTTTTCCAAAAATAAAAATTTTGTACCGAAAGTTTTAATAAATCAAGAAAATTTTTTTCATTTATATCAACTGTAGGTCTTTGAAATCTTTTTAAATAAGTATCATAGATTAAATCGCCTACAGGAATATCTTCTATTCTTAAATTCAGTAGATCATTTTTACTTTTTATTAAATTAATTATTTCTTGATACTTTAAATTAGATTTATCAATAATATCTTTATTATTAGATATTAAAAAAAAATCATCTACATTGAAAGATTTATAAATTGAAAAATTTTGATAGTTTAAATATTTTTGAAGATAAAACTTTATCTTATAAATTAAACTTAAACTTTCTACATTTTGATATGCAAGACATTTATAATTGTATTGTTTTTTTAATTCATTAATTAAATAAGAAAATGCTACGTGATTTGAACTGTTGTTATTAAACTCACATAATATTAGCTGATCACTATTAGTTTTGATTTGTTCAAAATTTTTTTTATTAAATTCAATTATTTTGTTAATTTTTTTCTGAAAAGCTGAATTTAATATTTTTTTAAAATTCATCTATTAACAACCTGTAGCATTCCATTATTTAATTTGAAGTGAATATTACAATTTTCTAGTAACTCTTTTTTGTGAGATACAAAAATAATTGTTTTATTTTTAAAAATAGAAAAAATTTCATCGATTAGTTTTTTTTCGGTGTACTCATCTAAAGCACTTGTAGGTTCATCCATTACCAAAACTCCAGGTTCTCTATATAGTGCTCTTGCTATTGCTATTCTTTGTTTTTGTCCGCCCGAAATGTTTGAGCCTCTATCTCCGATAATAGTTTCTAATCCATTTTTTTGATTTTTAACAAAATTCTCTAATTGTGACTCTTTAATTGATTTTTTTAAAAGTTCTGTATTAACACTTTCCGATACTATGTCGTATACTATATTTGTTTTTAAAGTGTCATTAAATAAAAAAATTTCTTGTGGTATATATGCAATTTGATGTCTCCAATTTTTTAAATTGTTATAAAACTCATCTCCATTAATTAATATTTCACCAGATTCTTTATTTAATAAACCTAATATGACATTTAAAAGTGTGCTTTTTCCGCTTCCAGAATCTCCTAAAATTCCAACTTTATCACCTTTTTTAATTTGGAAAGAAAAATTATTTAAAATATTTTGGTTTTCTAGATAACCAAAATTTACTTTTTTAAATTCTAAAGAGTTAAAATTAAAATTTTTATCTAAATATTCAGAATTATTTTTAACTTTTCTAATTTTCGATGCATCAACTAAATCTTTTTTAACGAAATTTAATGCTTTTTTATTAAACACTATTAAATTGAAAGATGTAGCAATTCCATTGAAGGCAGGTAGGAGTTTTAAAATGCTTATTACTAGTAGAGTTAAAATTGGAATTAATTCAGAAAGATTCTTATCAAAATGTAAAAATACAAAGCTAACAAACAATATAGATAGCACACCAAAAAATTCTAAAATATATCTTGGTATACCGTTAAGAAAAAAACTGATAAATCGTTGATCTTCCATAATTTTTACTTTTTCTTTAAAAATTTTTAAAAAAAAAGACTCTTTAGAAAACAACTTTATTTCTTTAATACCGTAAAATGTCTTATTAACTAATTGAATAAAGCTTTCTTGTTTTGTAAAATATAGAGCTCCACTTTTCTTTAGCTTTTTTTTAGTAAATAACAAAAATAATCCAACGAATATTATAAAAAAGGAGCCTATGGAGATGGTAATTATAATATTGGCAGAGAGCAAAAGGATAAATATAAATAATAAAAGGAGCATATCTCTTATTAAATTTATAACTGCTTTACAATAATTTACACTTTGTTCTACATCTGAAGTAAGAGTTCTAATTGTGCTTTCTGAGGTTTTTGATAGGAAAAAAAAATACTCTTTATTGACGTAATATCTGTAAATATTATTTAATAAGTAAATTTTTAATTTTTTTTGAATATCAAGTTGAAAATATACAGTTGAAATTAATAAAATATTTTTTATAAAAAAAATAAAAGCTACAATTACTATAAGCCCCTTTAAATTTCCCGTTTGAGTGATAGAAATAAGAGAAAAAAAATCATTTAAATACTCAATTTCAAATATTGGCGTTTCCTGATCAATAATATTTGCAACAAAAATAGGTATTGCACCTATGCTAATTATCTCTAGTAAATTTCCTACAGAAAGAAAAATTATTAAAAGAAGCATTTTTACTTTAAAAGTATTGCTAAGTAATTTAAACATTGGTTTATCTTTTAAAATATCATGATTTTCGTTAGCTGTTCAATATTTGAACATACTACCGTTCAATTGTTGAACAGTAAAGAGATATTTGTAAACCATAATTCAAATAAATTGAACAAAATTGTTTATTTTTTCAATATTCTGTCAAATTATACTGATTTGTGGCTAAAAAAAAATTCTTTGATTTTTTTTACAATTTTTTTATTTGGCGAGTTTTCTCCATCAGGTTTCAGTCTAGTAGATATAAATTTTTCGTAATGATTTATAGATTGATACATTCTATTCGAACATTCAGATTTATTTAAGGTGAATTTTTTATCTATGTTTATAGAATATAAATTTAAAGATTTTTTATATTTATTAGTCAAATCAGAAATGTAATTACCCAAGCAGCTTGAGTCTATTGAGATAATCTTTTTTTTACAAATTACAGCACTCGATACTAAACTGGAATTTGTAAAAATAGCAATTTCACATTTAGGAATTAAGTCTATGGTTCTTTGTTTTGTAATTTTAAAATTAGATAAATATTTAAAACCATCTTTACTGGATGGATGCAAACCTACCAATACCTTTAAATTAAATAAATTAGATAAATTTTGAAGAAAGTTTTTTAAATTTAAATAAAAATTTTTTTTTATATAACTATTAACGCTTCCTTCTCTCTGCGTTCTATCACCATGATCGATTGGAAAATCTACATACAAAATAAATTTTTTATTATTTAATTTTTTCGTTTTTGTTTTTTTAAACTGATCAAAAAAAATACTATTAATTATTTCTACTTTTCTAAAATATGAAATTTTTAAAAAAGGGAATGTATTTTCAAATTTTCTACTTAGACCGTTGTTGATAGCTTTAACTATTTCAGTATTGCTCTCAAATAACAAATCTACTTTAGGAAATACATTTAATATTGTAAGTATTCTAAAAAAATAATAAAAACCTTTTGAATAATAATGCTTAAAAGCAAGAATATTTTTAGTATTAAAATTGGGTGTTTGTTTATTTCCAAAATTTCCTAGATTCATAATCATAATATTTTTGATTTTTGCTAATTTTATTAGAAAAAAAATTTTAAAATAATCTGGATTTTTACTTAAATATTGAAGCGCTACCATTTCGTTCTTTTTAAAAAAATTAAGAAATTGAATTGAACTAGAGAAACGATGTAATTTGTAATTATTAGGAAAAATTTTTTTATTATTTATTCTTTCTTTCTTTTCTCTAAATTTAAGTTCTATTAAATTTATAATATGAACTTTTTTAAAACCTTTAGATAGTTCTTGGATAAGTTCTTTGTTTTGATTAAAAAATCCTTTATAATCATTTGTAGCAAGAATTATTCCAAAAATTTTTTTTTTTTTAATTTTCATATTTTAAAAAATCATTTAATTAATATTTTAAATATAAAAAAAGTTTTATTTTTTCGCCAAAATTTTCTCTACTTTTTTTAAATCTTTTTTTTCATCAACAGCTAAACTATTAGAATTAAGTTTAATCATTTTTATTTTTATATCTAAATCCATAAATCTAAGTATTTCTATATCTTCAATTTTTTCTATCTCACCTTTTTTAAATTTTGAATAAAATTTCTTGAGTTCTTTTTTATTAAAAGCATAAATACATACTTGTTTATAAAAAATATATTTTTTTAATTTTTTCTTTGATCCCGGAACAACCGATCTCGAAATATACAAAAGCTCGTTTTGTTTATTAATGACTACTTTTGGTATATTTTTGTTTTCGGGTTTTTCGTGTTTTTGAATTTTAGAAAAACCACAAATAACATGATTGGGAAATTTCTTTTTAGCTAAAACAATTTTTTTAATATCTTTAGGACTTATAATTGGTTCGTCACCTTGAACATTTACATATATCTTGGAATGTATCTTTTTTGAGGCTTCTGCTACTCTGTCTGTTCCAGTTAGACAACTTTTTGAGGTCATTATTGAGTTATAATTATTCTTTTCAACCACATCAGAAATTTTTTTACTATCCGTTGCGATATATAAATTTTCTTTCTTAACAACTTTTTTACAAATATCAGCCACTCTTAAAACCATTTCCCTGCCCAAAATTTTAACTAAAGGCTTACCCCTATATCTTTTAGAGTCATACCTGGCAGGTATTATGATTGATAAATTTTTCATAAACTTAGAAATTTAAACATTTTTTTGTACTTTGATTGAGTTAGACTAATTGGTCGATTTTTTATAATCTTACTAAAAAAATATTTAATCATTGCTATAGTATTATCAGTTTCGGAATTGCTGATATCAAACCCATCAATTCCTGCAAAATACAAATCATTTTTCGATTTAGCTGAAAAAATACTTAAAGCATAACCAATTGCTAGTGGATCAGGTAAGACACAATAATTATTTTTAACATGAATTTGGTTGTTCATACTTAATTTTAATCCATAATCTAAGAATTTAATTTTATACTTTTTTATTAGATTTTTAATTCCACCATTAAAAGAGGAATAAGGAATAATAAGCTTGGTTTCATTTTTTTTGTAGATAGAAATATCAGAAATAATTCTAAGAGGATGGCATGCAACTCTATAATCGATTAGCTTTTCATTAATTGAACTTGTTGTATTTAAAGCAATTACATTAATATTATTTTGTCTTATAAATTTTTCGATTTTAGATTTATTTTTTCTTACACTTTTACCTGAACCAATAATTAATGTCTTGTTAGTAATACTTTTAATTAAAAAATTTTTCCTTAATTGTTTTTTTTTAGAAAAAAAAGCATATTGAAAATATCTAATTGGATTATATTTGCTAGTTTCGGTTTTCTTTAAAGATTTAATTATGTCTAAATAATTAAGCTTTTTATATCTCTCGTCCGATAACATTTTTTGAATATATGTTGGGTGAATTTTATTTTTAGCTGCAATTTTATAATATTGATTTGGTCCCCAATTATATTTTTTTTTTAATTTATTAAAATAATCTTTCAACTGTTTAGAAAAAAATTTATTTTTTGAATTATAGTTAAGATGTCTAATAATATCTTCAGTAAGTAAATTTCCTGGTCCCCTACCCATACCCTTAATGGTACTATCAATCCATTTTGCTCCTGAATTATTTGCAGCTATAGCATTTTTTAAAGCTAATTTTAAATTATTATGAGCATGAAATCCAATTTCAAATTTAAAATACTTTTTAACTAGTTTTACTAGATAACTTATTTTTTTTGGATTAAGAGATCCTAAACTGTCAGCCAAATACAAAATATCTGCATCTGTTTTATTCAAAAATAAGCAAACCTTTTTAATATTAAAATCTTTAATCTCAGATATTTGCATTAGATTAATAAAAATCATAAAATTATTTTTTTTTAGCCATACTATAACTTCCTTAAGTAAAAAAATTTCATGTAAATGACAAGCAAGTCTAACAAATCTCACTTTTGATTTATTAGGATTGGGAAATAATTTTTTACAATTATATAAAGGATCTTTTTTGTTTATAAATAAATCTGATGCATTTACCATTACTCCAACCTGAATATCTTTTGGTATTTTAAATTTATTTAAATAGGTGTCTGTTGTATAAGCATTTTCACCCATCAAGTTTGTTTTATCAGGGTTTCTAAATCCTAATTCTACATAATTAATACCTATTTTATTAATATCATTTAAATATCTTGGAATGAATTTCTTATCAAAATTCCAATTGTTGTAATACCCTCCATCTCTAAAAGTACAATCAAGCAATTTAATATTATTAGCCATTTTATTTATTTATAAACTTTAAAAAATCTTTTTATCAAATTTAAAATATATTTTTGTTCATTTATTTTAAGATCATAAAATATGGGTAGGCTTATAGCCGTATTATAATATTTTTCTGAATTTTTTAATTTTAGGTTACCTTTAAATATCGAAAATTTATATATTGGAATATAATGAAATTGCACTGTTACCCCATTTTTTTTCATATATTTTATAAATTTATTTTTTTTATATTTATTAAAATTCTTAAAATTAATTATATATAGATGATTTGCAGATTTATAAATTTGGCTTCTTTTCTGAGTTTTAATATTTGTAATTTTGCTAAGATATTTGTCATAAAAATTAGCTATTTTTTTTCTTTTTTTTAAAAATTTTTCAATTTGATTTAATTGACTGATGCCTAATGCAGATTGAAAATCATTAAGCCTAAAGTTAAAACCTTTAATAACGACATCATAATTCCAATGAATATTACTATTTCTTTTAATACCTAAGGATCTTAGCATTTTGATTTTTTTGTCTAGCTTAAGATCGTTCGTTGTAACTAACCCACCTTCTCCTGTAGTTATAGTCTTTAGAGGGTGTAATGAAAACGTTGAAATATCTGAATGCCTACAGCTTCCAATTTTAAAAAATTTTTTTTTATATAAATAACTGGAACCTAAAGCGTGACAAGCATCTTCAATTATATAAGACTTTAATCTTTTCTTAAAATATAAATAATTTTCAGCATTTGCAGGGAGTCCGCCATTATACATTGGTATTATCGCTTTAACTTTTTTAAGTTTATATTTTTTTATACATTGATCCAATGTAGTCGGTGTCATTTGACCTGTGTGCTCATCAACATCAGCTAAATAAACTTTAGCACCTAAAGTTTTACATATATTGTAAGATGATATAAAATTTATCGATGGCATGACTATCTTATCATTTTTTTTAACATTGATTGAAAGTAAAGCTAAAAAAAGTGCTGAAGTTCCACTGTTACATGTAGAAACGTATTTGCATTTCAAATAATTTGAAACTTTTTTTTCAAAATTAGAAACTGCTTTTCCATTAGTAATTAAGTTATTTTTTAAAGCTTTTTTTACTGCATTAATATCAGAGTAAGATATATGCTGTCTTCCATATGGTATGAATTTCATATTTTATATATTTTTATCTTTCATTAAAAAAAAATTTTTTTTTATAAATCTTCTACTATCTTTTCCAAGATTAAATAATAAATCTAAAAAAGATAAATTCTTAATAAAATTTTTCCCTAATTGGTTATACGCAATATTTTGATAATTGTAGAAATATAAATCTATTCTATTATCTTTAAATTTTTTTTCGTTGTCTAAGTAAGATTTGCTTCCCAATGTAGATATATATTCTTTACATTTCATTAATATGCTTATTTCTAAAATTAAATCTTGTTTTTTTTCTTTTGTTTTCATATTACTTGAAAATTCAAACTTTGTTTGAATATTTAAACATTTGCAAAAATAAGTAATCAAATCTAAATTAAAATCTAATATTTTCTTATGTTTTTTGTCGTATATTTTAAATATATCCTTCGAATATTGGTCATAAAATTTTGACTTTGAATAACTGTAGAAAATTTTTTTTTTATGTTTATCAATAAAATTAATATCGTGATCTATTTCTGCTTCATTAATTTTTTGAAATCTTTTATTTTTAGATTTGATAGGAACAGTAATAAGATGTTTGTCGTTATTAAATTTAATATAATTTCTTTGTTGCCAGCTTCTTTTATCAAATTGAACATCATCTAAAAATACAAATTTATCTACATGATCTATTAAACCGATATATCCACACCAGGGTAAAAATGTTGGTTGGCTTATTGCTAGTTTCATAAAATAAAAATTATTAATTCTTAAGATCAAATTCAAAGACTGGGCTATTTTTTTTTTTATTTGTAGTTATTTGTTTTCCTATCACATTTTTAATATCTCTTGACCTTATGCCTAGCGCTGGTCTCTTAATATAAATAAAATTTTTTTTTATAATTGTGCCCTTTTTTATATTTCTTGAACAGTAAATACCCTCTCTTCTTCCAAATTTCTTTTCATCTGGAAGCATTTCTTTGGAGCTTGTTCCTAATAAAGTTTCAACTAATTTTATTTTTTTTATATAATCTTTGAATTCTGAAGGTTCCGTTGCAAAGAAATGGTCGGGTCCCTTTAGTTTTTTGTTTAAAGTAAAGTGTTTTTCAAAATACTTTGCTCCTATGGCTCTAGAACACATAGCAGCTTCAGAACCAATTGTATGGTCTGAAAAGCCTAATTGAAATTTATACTTTCTATATGTTTTTAAAACATTTAAGTTTACGTGATTGTATGGTATTGGATACATAGATCCACATTGCATTAATACAATATTTTTATTTTTATATTTTTTTGCAAGTTTTATAAAATTCTCTACATCTTTAATGTCACACATCCCAGTAGAAAACAGAATCTTTTTTTTTGTTTTTAACAAATACTCAAGAAGACCATAATTAGTTGCTTCAGATGAAGCTACCTTATGATACTTTACATGCTTATTTACAAGTCTTGCAGACTCTAAATCAAAAACAGAACACAAAAAATCAATTTTATTTTTTTTACTATAATTTTTTAGGTCCTTTATCCATTTAGGATTAAGCTCAATAGACTTAAATAATCTGTACATCTTATCATCGTTAGGATACATTTTTTTTGCATTAAAAAGTTGAAACTTTATAGCGTTGGCACCTATTTTTTTTGCAGCTTTAATCATCTTAAATGCAAGTTTTTTGCTCTGATTAAAATTTGAACCAATCTCTGCAATTATATAGCTATTCATAGTTTACAAATATTGGTAAAAAATATTATTTTCATTGATAAAACAATAATCAAAATTATTTTTATTTTTATCTAAAACTTTGTTTATTTTCTCTTCCGAAAATATTTCAATAGTAAAGTTTAAATTTAAGCAAGTATTTTTAATATCGCTTAAAAACTTATTTATTTTCATCAGAATAGTTTTGAATTAATTTGGATAAATTTTTTATACTGAGCTGATCTTTATTTAAATCACTTCTGTATATGAAATCATTTTTAAGAAGTTTTGATTTTCTATATTTTTTTTTTAAATCTATATTTGGTAAAATCAAATAATAACTGCCAATATCAATTGATGTTTTGCTATCTGAATTTGAAATCAGTTCTTCGTGTATTTTTTCTCCTGGTCTAATACCTATAATTTTTATTTTTGGTTTAGATTTTATAGATTTTATAAGATCTATGATTTTAAAACTTGGAAGTTTTGGAACTACAATCTCTGATCCTTTGCAATTGTAAAAAGCCCAAATGACTGTTTCAAGAGCTTTTTTTAATGAAATATTAAATCTTGTCATTCTATAATCTGTTAAGGGAAACTTTTTTCCTTTTTTAGAAATATCTAAGAAAAAAGGAATTACTGAACCTCTGCTTGCAAAAACATTTCCATATCTAACAACAGAAAATCTAGTTTCATTTTTTCTACCTACTAAATTATTTGATGATATAAATAATTTATCCGAACACAACTTTGTAGCACCATATAAGTTTATTGGGGAACAAGCTTTATCTGTTGAAAGTGCAATAACCTTTTTAATATTATTTTTAATAGAGGCTCTTACAATATTTTGTGCCCCAATTATGTTTGTATTAATAAATTCGAATGGATTATATTCGGCTGCTGGAACCTGTTTTAATGCTGCTGCATGAATAACGTAATCTACATCACATAAAGCTAACTCTAATCGATCGTAGTCCCTTACATCCCCTAAAAAAAATCTTAAATTTGGGTTTTTTTTAATATTAAATTGTTCTTGCATTTTAAATTGCTTATATTCATCTCTACTAAAAATTATTAATTTTTTTATATTTTTATATTTTTTTAGTAAATATGCTGTCAGAGCTTTACCTAGACTACCTGTGCCGCCAGTTATTAATATTTTTTTGCCATTAAACATTAAATTTACCTTTTAAATATATTAATTAAAATTTAAGCGTTCAATTTTTGAACATACTATCGTTCAATTATTGAACAGTAAAGAAATAATTATACTAAAATTGCTTACAAAATTAGAATTCTAAGCAATTTTATTTAAATATTTCTTAAATCAACAAATTTTTTATCATTTATTTTAGGAAATTCATGAATTTTCCTTTTTTTGCAATTTAGTATTTCAATCAAATCTTCGCTGCTATTTATCCCTATAACAAAAGCGTCGATGTATTTATAACTTTTGAAAAAATTTAAAGCGCTCTCTATATGTGAATATTTTTTATTAAAATGCCATTGCTTTAAATATTTAATATATTTTTTATATTTTCTAATCTTATTTGATTTAATTTTGGGGTTTAACAATAAACCTTGATGAAACACTGATCTTACATGAATTTTTTTTACTTTGTTTTTTATTTTCTTTAGAGTTTTTATGTCATGAAACTCATTGTTAATATAGTTCATAGGTATTTGAACTATATCTAGCTTATAATTTTTTATTGTATTTATTAATATATCTCTACTATAGAACGATACACCAAAATATTTTATAATTTTTTTCTTTTTTAACTCTTTTAAAATTTTGTAAATATATATTCCATTTTTAAATAATAATTGTTTTTCTTCATGAAGCAGTATTCCATAAATATTATTTTTTTTTAATTTCAAAAGAGATAAATAAACATAATCAAATATATCCTTTTTTAGTTTTGAATAATTGTTAGATTTTAATAAAGGTAGTTTTGTAATTATTTTCCATTTTTTATTTGTTATTGATCCTATAATTTCTTCGGAATTTCCATATCCAGCTGCTGTATCTATAAAATTAATATTTTTTTTTTCACAAAAATTAATAATTTTTTTTATTTGTTCGGATGAAATTTTTTTATAATTATTTGAAATGCCATAATTAAGACCAAAGTTAGCAGAACCAATAATTATATTTTTAGGTTTAATTAGTTTCATTTATAAAATAATTTAAATAGAAGTTTTTTTGTTTAAACCTAAATACAGAACTTTTGCAAAAAACAAGTCCTCTTTTGTATCTATATCAATGGACCTAAAATTGGGTAACTCGTATCCCAAAAATCCTTTTGATGAATTCTTTAAATAATTTTTTTTCTTAAAATATTTAGTTGGAAAAATTGTGAAAGGACCTGATTCATAAAAACTCTCTTTAAAAGTTAAACTATTTTTCATAATTAATTTTGGTTTTTTTGGAATAAAAATATTTTTTCTTTTTCTGAAGGCCCATTCAATTGGCGTTAAATATTTAGAAAAAACGTACAAAGGTTTTTTCATTTTATTTTTTTTGAATATTTTAAAAGCTTCTTCTAAATCTTTAGGTTTAAGTAATGGTGATGCTGGAAAAATATTAAAAACACAATCAAAATTAATATTTTCTTTTTCATAATCATCAAGAATTTTTTTAATTACAACTAGTGAATTTACATTATCTCTAGCCAATTTTTTTGATCTTAATTTTTTAACTTTAAATCCTTTTTTTTCTACAATTTTTTTTATTTTTTGAGAATCTGTTGAAATAAATATTTCACTAAAAATTTTCGATTTTTTTGCAGCATTTAATCCATAATAAATTATCGGTTTGCCAAAAAAACTTACTATATTCTTATTTTTAATTCTTCGACTGCCTCCTCTTGCGAGAAAAATAGCTAAAACTTTTGTTTTATCTTTGTTGTTTTTTATTTTTTTTAACATAATTGCATTATGTTAGTCTTTTAAATCCAGAGTTACAAACTCCATTTTTTAAATATTTTTTTAAGCTATATCCATTTTCACAGTTTGAAATTTTTTTAAATACTTTTGATAAATGATCTTCGTAAATATCTATTATTTTTTTTGTGTGTAACATGCTCGCAAAAACTAAATTTGAACAAAGTATTTTTTCCTTCAGCATTTCCTGTGTTATTAAAGTTTTATATCCTAAATTATTTTTGCTTTTAAACGAAATGGAAGGTAGCGGATCTATGCCTCCAATCTTAATATTTAAATTATGTTCTCTAGCTAACCGTTTCCAGGTATCTTTAATAAGTTTCCCATTTTTTTTAATTTTTATCCAAGATCGTTGTTTCTTCATTACCTCTAGAGTTTTATTAGCAGCAACAAATCCAATTCTTTCAGTCCAGAATGTGCTACTTATAAAAGTTTCGTTTCCATATTTCATTACTTCGTCTTTACCAACAATGGCCGTTATTGCGTATCCATTTCCAAGCGCCTTACCAAATAAAACAATATCAGGAACTACGGCGTATTTTTTATATAAACCACCATAATTTTCCCTAAAGCCAGTGGTGCACTCATCAAAAATAAGAACAATATTTTTTTTATCACAAATTTTTCTTATGGATTGAAGAAAATTATTCTTTGGTTTTTCATCTCTTCGAACTTCCATCTTGACTACACCAATATTATTGGTGGCTACAATTTTTTTAAATTTTGCTAAATCATTATACTCAAATGTATATACGGAATTTATAAGACTTTTTGGAACACCTTTTGGCTTTAAACCTTCTAATAAAAGTTTATCTAAATTTTTCTTATTTGATAAGTTTGCTGACAAATACCAATCATGCCATCCATGATAACCACATACTGCAACTTTATCTTTACCACTTGCTGCTCTTGCAATTCTAATTGCTATAGCATTAGCTTCACCACCAGTTCTTGCAAATCTAACTTTACTAGCCCAAGGATTAAGCGAAACCAACTTTTCAGCTAACATTACTTCATCAATTGAATTCAAAGAGCTCATATTTCCATTTCGACAACACTCAATAACAGCTTTATCTACCTCTTTATTATTATAGCCAAGAGTATTCGTTCCTACTCCGAAAAACATATCCAGGTATTTTTTTTTATTTAAATCCCAAACGTAAACTTTATCGGTTTTAATAAAATAGCTGGGCCAACCTTTTTGTAAAAAATTTTGAGGTTTTTTTGAAAATAATGAAACTCCACCTGGAATTAGATTTTCAGCTTTTTTGATAGTTTTTTCGATATTTTTCATTAAATTTTTTTAATAATATTATTTAAGTAGTCAATATTTTTTTTATTAATTATTTTTTTATTTGATTTAAAAGTACTAATTACTTTACTTTGATGTTTAATAACATATTTAATTTTTTTTTTCAAAAAACTTTCATTAGGTACAATATAGTTTTTGAAATAATAAGACTTTATAAATTTACTAAATTCTTTGCAGTGTTTTATTGAGTTTCTATCATTCGACATTATAATAAAAGGTTTTCCAAGAGCAGCAGCTTCGTATTTTGAATTACCACTATTTGTAATCAAAAACGAAGATTTGCTCAATATTGATGCATAATTTTTTGGGTTCAAATAATACTTAAATTTATTTTTTTTACATATTTTAATAATTTTATTTTTATGAATGTTATTAAAATAGTTTCCAATAATGACATTAACATCAATTTTTGTTTTTAATTTTATTTTAGACAATAAATTTATAATTTTATAAGTGAATTGATTTATATCAGAGCCTCCCATAGTGCAACAAATTGTAAATTTTTTAATGCTTTTATTAGATTTAAAAAAATTTTCATTTAAAATAACATATTTATACCCAGAGAAAATATTTTTTCTTTTAAATTTTTTTTTTATAATATAAGGAATGATTAGTAGATTGTAAGAAAAGTTAGGGATCTTGTCATAAACAAAAATTTTCTTATACTTTTTTAAGTAATTGTTATTAATTAAATTTTTATAACTTTCGATTTTTTTAACATCATAAATAATTATGTTTTGCAGATCATTTTTATAAATTTTCTGAAATTGTTCTACTTTTGTAATAGTTTTGTATTTAATTTTAATATTTTTGAGATTTTTTTTTCTAAAAAAAAAAATTTTAAAATTTTTTTTTAAATACCCTGCAAATGACAATGATCTCTTATAATGTCCTAGACCTTTTGAAAAATTAGCCTCTGTTACAAAAACTATATTTCCTTTTTTCATTTAATTTTTTAATGCTCTTTTAATTAAAAGTAATTCTTATTTTTTAGCATCTTCAATTTCGGATTTAAGCTCGTCGTACTCTTTCATTTTTCTTTTCATAAAATTAATCGTAAGTTTTGTTTTCTGAGTAACTCCTTTAGGTGTTAATATGTATGCATAACCAATTTTATTTGGATTTTTTTGGAAATTTTTAATTTTTATTAGCCCTTTTTCCTTTAAA
>MDTB01160820.1_pt1 | contig 17768 bp, 15 predicted proteins | sample 811161 | NCBI WGS metagenome assembly MDTB01 (sample SAMN05326650, study PRJNA326480) | marine metagenome | isolation source: seawater | place: Mediterranean Sea | collected 2009
CGCAAGCCCCAAGTTACGGAAGGACTAATGTCAAAGACCTAGATCAACCACACCACGCCCGACCATCTGTCCCGCCAGGATTCGGTCTATGGCGCTGGAGAGGTCGTGCAGGCTTAGCGTCTCCTCTAGCTCGGTGAGATCCAGTTTCCAACTGGTCGCCAAACGCGACCATAGCTCCGCTTTCTCGGCGACCGGTAGTTGTACAGAATCTACACCAAGTAGATTGACATGGCGCAGAATAAACGGCAGTACAGACGCCGCGAATTGCGGCGCTGCGACCAAACCGCAGGCCGCCACACTGCATCCATAACGCAAACTCTTAACGCCGTTAAATAGAATGTCTCCGCCCACGGTATCAACAACACCGCCCCATCGCTCGGCTAACAATGGCTTGTCTGCGCCCTCGGAGGCTTGCTCTCGCGTCAGCAACTGCGACGCACCGAGTTCGCGCAAAAACTCATGCTGCTCAGGTTTGCCAGTCACCGCTGCCACTTCATAACCCAACGTGGCGAGCAGCTTAACTGCCACGGAACCTACACCACCCGTTGCCCCAGTGACCAATACCGGGCCCGAGTTCGGGCTCATGCCAGCACGTTCAAGTTTTTGCACACACTCAGCGGCAGTAAAGCCCGCGGTTCCAATACGCATGCTCTCCTGGGCGCTTAAACCCTCGGGTAATTTCACCACCCAACTTGCTGGTACCCGAATGCGTTCGGCAAATCCACCCGCGGTACTCATACCTAAATCAAAACCGATGACGACAACGGTGTCGCCCGGAGCAAACCTACTGTCCGAACTTGTCAGCACAGAACCTGCTGCATCAATACCAGGCGTGTGCGGGAATACCCGAGTGACCCCGGGATTACCCGTCGCCGACAGAGCATCTTTATAGTTCAGCGAAGAATACTCTACCGCGATCACCACCTCGCCCGCAGGCAAGTCATCGACGTCACGCTCAACAACACTGCGCGTGAAACCAGTTTCGTTTTTCTCTACCCGAAAGGCTCTAAATGACATAATGCTAATCCTTCGAAAGTGCGTACTTAAATTACCGGAATGCCGAGTTTTATCTGCGTGTGAACTCTAACAGCTGATTCACCCGATCTAGAGCGGCACTGGCTTTGCCCAGTAACCGATCGATAGGTTTCGTGCCTTGCTTCCAAGTCACCTGAAATACTTCTTTGTCTGCGCAAGCCTGCATTAAATACTCATCACTGGTGGCCAAGCAGTCGATGAGATTTAACTCCAGTGCTCGCGAGCCATACCAAGCCTCCCCAGTAGCAACCGCCGCAATGTCTAAATCCGGACGATTGTCCACGACAAACTCTTGAAATAGCGCGTGCACGTCCTCTAACTCCTGCTGGAATTTTTCTCGACCCTCGTCAGTATTTTCTCCAAGTAGTGTGAGCGTGCGCTTGTACTTACCAGCGGTGAGAACTTCGACGTCGACGTCATTTTTTTTCAGCAGACGATGCACGTTCGGCACCTGTGCAACGACACCAATCGATCCAATTACGGCAAAGGGCGCGGCGACTATTTTGTTCGCTACGGCGGCCATCAGATAGCCGCCGCTAGCCGCAACTTTATCTACCACCGCGGTGAGTGGAATATTCTGGCTTCGTACCCGCATCATCTGTGACGCAGCCAGGCCATAGCTGTGCACCATGCCCCCTGGGCTTTCTATACACACCACGATTTCATCGTTGCTGGTGGCCATAGTAAGAATGGCGCTGATTTCAAGCCTGAAGTTGTCCACATCGGACGCGGCAACATCTCCCTCAAAGCGCACAACAAAAACCCTTGCCGATTCTTTTTCGGTTTCAGGACCACTTTCAGTCGTACCTTTGGCCGCTTTTTTTGCCTCTGCCGCCGCCTGTTTGTCCGCAGCCTTAAGAGACTTCTGCTCCTCTTTATGGCGCCGCTTGGCCTCCTGTGGCGTTAACAACGCATCCTCCATGACGAAGCGCAAAGTGCGTAAACGATCATTGAGTTTAGTCACCCGCAAGTGACCGCGCTCGCCACCCTGTTGACGCATCTTCGCCGTCGCTACCATAGAAACAACAACCAAGATCGCAACAACCACAGTGACGGCTTGAGCCAAAAACATTAGGTAATCAAACAGGTAGTCCATATTGTTCTCATCCGCCGACACTTAACCAGGCGCGCTACTTTATAGAGTGCAGGGTAGCTGAGTCCAGCTTTCGCCCCGGGGTCGCCAACACTAAGAGATGCAGTACAATTCGGCGTTGACCGCATTGAGCAGGCGCTATGCACGAATTCCTCGCAGCACAATTCAACCCAGATCACGGCACAGGCTTAGACGCTTGTATTGGTTTGGATTGGGGGGACGATTCGGTGACGTTCGCTATTCGCGAACAACAGCTCGATCTGCATTGCGATTGCCAACCGGAAATGACGCTTTATTTCGAGAGCGAAAAGCTGGCGCGAGACCTTATCAGTGGCAACGCCGACCCTGTAGATGCCTTTATGCACGGCAAATTTCGCGCTAGCGGGCACCTGATTTGGGTATTTCACACCATGGCGGCTTTTCGCAAAGCCACAGCGTAATTAGGCCAGTTGGTTGATGAACTCGTCGATCAGCCACCCCGATATCGCCGTCTTTGGCGGTGTCTGTGGCAACGAGTTCTTGGTAAACCATTGCGCATCTGCTATCTCACCTGGCTGACAGACAATGTCACCAGACTCGTATTCGGCATGAAAGCCCAGCATGAGCGAGTTGGGGAACGGCCAACTTTGGGACCCAAAATAGCGCAAGTTTGAGACCCTTAGACCGACCTCCTCCATAACTTCCCGATGCACAGTCTGCTCGATAGATTCTCCCGCCTCGACGAAACCGGCCAGAGTGCTGTACATCCCGTTCGGCCAGTTTGCGTTACGTGCCAATAGCATCTCTTCACCCCTGGTGACCAATACAATGATGCTTGGAGACAAGCGCGGATAATTAATCAACCGACAAGCGCTACATTGTCGTGCTCGATCGCTGGTGTGGTCCTGCATGGGTTGACCGCAACGACCACAAAACTGATGACTTTCTGACCAGTCCACCACCTGCAGTGCTCGACCGGCCAAATAAAATAGCGATTGCGAAGTTCTGCCCAACAAGCCTCGAAGTCCAACGGCACGGAACCCCTCGGGAACTTGACCATGAGCACGCATCGCAAAACAAGGTCGATTCGCAAAATGCCCCAAAAAATGCTTGTGTTCAACCTCTAGGCCGAGCCAACGAAAGTCGTCGGCCGTCACGGGCTCTGGAGCACCTTGATTGCTCTTGCAAACGAGTTCAGTGCCAATAAACGCGAAGTACCAAGCATCGCCGCTGTTCGACTCAGTCGGCGTTTCATGATTTGGTACAAATTCATCGGGTTCGTTCGGCCACATTTGCGTGTTCACTTTTCGTTACTGGAAAACAAAAACATAACACACCTGTGTTGGACTGACAGCGCTTGAGGGCAAGTGCGTGTTTCGGTTGAAGCACAAGCACAATGCAAGCTATCTTTGCAGCTGGCTCAAGCGCAGTTTCGCCATCAACGACAGTCAGTCTGTTCACTTTTGGCTCACTACTGCGCTCCTACAGTCGCTTCGTCAAAGTTTATAAGGTGTGTTTATGCGTGGTCTTTCTCTCAGCTCTTTTACTCAGAACTTTCTGGGACAGGCCCCGGAGTGGTACAAGCTCACCATTGTTGGTTTCCTGCTCGTAAATCCCTTGTTGCTGCTCGTCGCGGGACCCTACATTGCAGGCTGGGTGTTGGTACTGGAGTTTATTTTCACTCTCGCAATGGCTTTGAAATGCTACCCCCTGCAACCCGGCGGCCTCCTCGCATTCGAAGGCGTTGTGCTGGGCATGACAAACCCGACTACAGTGCTGCATGAGGTCGAAGCCGCCTTTCCTGTGCTGCTGTTGCTGATCTTTATGGTCGCAGGCATTTATTTTATGAAGGAATTGTTGCTGTTCACCTTCACAAAGATCTTGCTCTCCGTGCGCTCCAAGACCTTAATCTCGTTCTTGTTCTGCGCCATTTCCGCAGTGCTTTCAGCGTTTCTAGATGCCTTAACCGTCACTGCGGTTGTGATCAGTGTCGCCGTTGGCTTTTACTCGGTGTATCACCGCGTAGCCTCTGGCAAACACTTCAGCGATGATCATGTCCACAGCGAAGACAGCATCATCAAAGAGACCCACCGCGAGGAATTGGAACAATTTCGCACGTTCCTGCGCAACTTGTTGATGCACGCGGCGATCGGCACAGCACTGGGCGGCGTCTGTACCACTGTCGGTGAACCACAGAATCTTTTGATCGCCAGCTATACAGGCTGGGATTTCATGGAATTCTTCTGGCGAATGTCACCAGTGACCATGCCCGTGTTCGTGGCGGGACTCGCAACCTGTTTGCTGTTGGAAAAAACCAAAACCTTTGAGTACGGCGCACAATTGCCCGAGCCGGTCCGAGATATTTTGGTGGAATTCGATCAGCATGAGGCTGCTAACCGCTCAGGACGTGATAAGGCACGATTGGTCGTACAGGCTGTCGCTGCAATCTTCCTGGTCTTTGCCCTAGCGTTTCACGTCGCCGAGGTCGGACTGATAGGGTTGACCATAATCGTGTTACAAACTGCCTTTAATGGTGTGATCGAGGAACATCAACTGGGGCACGCTTTTGAAGAGGCATTGCCTTTTACTGCCTTACTGGTCGTGTTCTTTGGCGTCGTCGGTGTCATCCACGACCAACATCTATTCTCTCCCGTTATCGGTTACGTCTTGTCGCTGCCCGAGGACATGCAGCCAGGTATGTTCTACATTGCGAACGGTGTCCTCTCCGCCATCAGCGATAATGTATTCGTCGCGACAGTCTACATTGGCGAGGTAAAAGCAGCCTTTGATAACGGCATTTTAAGCCGTCAGCAATTTGACCTGCTTGCCGTGGCCATTAACACTGGAACCAACATTCCCAGTGTTGCGACACCAAACGGACAAGCGGCATTCCTGTTCCTGCTGACCTCATCGATAGCACCGTTGATTCGTTTGAGTTATTTGCGCATGGTCAAAATGGCATTGCCTTATACCGTAGTCATGGGTACTACTGGTTGGCTGTGTGTGCACTATTTGCTCTGAGATATTCCCAGGTCGTTTAGCTGTGGGCGCTAGCGATTGTTAGATGTCCATATCGGCGCCTTGCCGCTCTTTTCTGCGAGCACTTCTATAAACGCTTCATGAGCCGCCAACTCCTCTGAACTTGCCGTTACCGGTTGCAACCCGGATGCGTCAATGGGGTCCAACCCGACACCGGCAGCTTGTTGATCCGGCCCTTGCTCCCGGGCATTTGCGGCATCAAAGAGCTGAGTCTGCCCACCCGTCATGAGCAGGAATACGTCAGCTAGAATCTCTGCATCCAGCAGCGCGCCATGCAATTGGCGCTGCGAGTTGTCGACCATGTACCGCCGACACAGCGCGTCCAAACTATTTTTTTGGCCTGGATGTTTATGCCGCGCCAGTGCTAACGAATCAGTTACCTGACAAATACTCTCAATACTCTCCGGTGTCTGAGCACCTGCCTCTTTGAGGTGCCTGATTTCCGCGTCTAAAAACCCCACATCAAAGGGTGCGTTATGAATGACTAACTCTGCTCCCGCAATGAACTCTATGAATTCCGCCCAGATATCTGCAATCCGCGGTTTATCTGCCAAAAACTCTGCCGTGATTCCGTGCACCTCCTGTGCACCCTCGTCGATGTCGCGCTCAGGATTGATGTATTTATGAAATTGTTTACCGCTGTACCGACGATCAACAAGTTCTACACCGCCAATTTCTATGATCCGATGTCCTCGCTCTGCCTCGAGTCCAGTAGTTTCAGTATCTAATACAACTTGTCTCATCGCTGGCTTTGCATTTCATCGATGGCGTCGTTGGCAGCTTGATCTACGCGTTCATTTTCTTCGTGGCCGCTATGGCCTTTGACCCAGTGCCACTCTACTTGATGTTGCTCTACTGCCGCGTCTAAACGCTGCCACAACTCTTTATTTTTAACCGGCTGTTTTTGTGAGGTTTTCCAGCCGTTACGCTTCCATCCGTGAATCCACTGAGTGATGCCTTGTCGAACATATTGGGAATCAGTGGTCAAAGAAACCGATGAGCGTCGCGTTAACGACTCTAACCCCTGAATGGCGGCCATAAGCTCCATTTGGTTATTGGTAGTTTCTAACTCTGCACCGGAAAACATCTTTTCAACACCTTGGCTACGCAACAACGCTGCCCAACCGCCAGGACCGGGGTTGCCTCGGCACGCGCCATCGGTATAAATCTCGACTTGAGGCATCAAGTGTCATCCTTGTTCACCAAACGCAAATTCACCACCTTTGGGTAACCTGCCGGAGCCAATCGCCTGCGTGTCGACCGGCTTAACGGGCGCAACGTCATAGGAATAGCACGCTTAACCGCAGACACGATCACTATGCCACCAAGCGGCAAACGTTTGATCAATTCCTCACCGCGTCGAGAAACCCGTCGTCTTTTCAACTTTGCTGTCCATTTTTCTAAACCTTTTATGGCCGCGAGCGGTAAGCCGTAATCCACGTAGCGAGGCTTTGCGTCCATGGAGAATCCAAGCAGCTCTAACCAGTCGAACAATCGAATTGGGTTTACAAAGCATCGCTGGCTAAAAACATCATCTGCCCACTTACCATAAATACGTCGAATACCGAAAAGGCTAATGGGATTGAAACCGACAATCACAATGCGCCCACCAGGCGCCAACACCCGCGCAGCTTCACGAAGACCAGCGCGAGGATCCGTCACTGACTCCAAGGCATGGTGCAAAACTAAGCCATCAAATTGATGTTTTGCGAATGGTAAAGCGTCTAGGGCGCCTTGAACGCGAGGTAGCTCAATCGCCTCTTTGGCGGCGACAACGGCCTCCCCATTGGTGCTTAGGAATATGCCCTGTCGCACCATACAACTGTGCAAGAGGTTGGCGGGTACAGCTGTTTCACCGACCCAAAGCGCAGTGCTGCCATGCAGTCTGCGCACTTGGGCGGCCAGCGAAGTCTGCTCCATCTCCAGTACTCTTTGTCCCAAAGGACCATGCCAGAAACTCTGCGATGGTTCAGTGCTCATGCGGCGAGTTCTCCGAAACAAATCATGGCGATCCTCTTACTTCCAACTAAATCCACCCAAGCTTCCCATGAATGCCGGAGGTTGCCTGGTAGGTGATATGGCATTAAGTTTACGGGCTTTTCACTTGCCCCAACAAGCGAGTCATTTTATGTTTGTACGATTGTTCGCCTTTTTTGCTCAAGGCGTTGGCCTGGTGTATTTGCTCAGTGGTTGCCAGGGAGTTGCACCAAAACATGAAGCGTCCGAGCCTTCGCTAACAACGACGGCGGAAAAATCACTCGCTATGGCGCCCGCCACTGTCGCTGCTATCACCGAGAAGGCATCAATTAGTACAAGTGCCGCCCCCGCTGCTGTGCCTAGCGCCATAGTAGATCCAGTCGGCGAACCCAGCACAAACATATGGCCAATATTAAGATCCGCAATGGCCTTAGACCATGCATTGGGGCAGCGACGCGTACAGCAAGAGCTTCGATGGTTACAAGACAACCCCAACTACCTGCAGCGCCTTCGCCCAAGACTGCAAAAGTACCTGCCGTATGTATTGGCACAGACACAACAACGCCAGCTACCCGCTGAGTTAGCACTGATACCCATTGTCGAGAGCGCATTGGACCCCTACGCATTTTCCCACGGCGGCGCTAGCGGCCCTTGGCAGTTTATGCGCCCGACGGCGAAACAATACGGGCTGGTAATCGACCGTTGGTATGATGGTCGCCGCGACATGGTTGCCGCAACGGATGCGGCACTAGATTACCTACAGGCGCTTGAACAACGCTTGGGCCATTGGCACCTAGCAATCGCTGCCTACAATGGCGGTGGCGCGCGAGTCGCTCGGGCGGTGAAGAAAGCCGCAAGCGAAGATTTTTTTCAGCTTAAGCTGCCGCGGGAGACCAGCTACTACTTGCCTAGGGTTCTCGCCCTTGCTGCATTAATTGCCGATCCCGAGACGTTCGCTTCAACGCTGCCGAAAGTCGAAAACGAGCAAGCCTTCGCCAAGATCAATCTGCCTGGCCAATACGATTTGACCATTATCAGCAAGCTCATTGGTCTGGATTACGCACAGCTGAAAGCCTGGAATCCGGCGTTCAAGCGCTGGACTACTGCGGCTAACGGTCCGCATCATATGATCGTACCGAGGTTCGCCGATGAGGCAGCGTCGCAAGCATTGGATATAGCAACCTTAGAGACAGCCTTAAGGGACACCGCACCGGAAAAAAGAATGCACTGGGACGAAGTTGTTATCCAGCACGGCGACTCTCTCAGCGTTCTCGCCGAGCGCTACAACACTGACATCGCTACTTTAAGATTGGCAAACAACCTAAGTGGTGTCTCTATCCGCGCCGGCAAAACCCTGTTGGTACCCGTCAATCCTGTGCCTATGAAGTCAGTGCTGAACAGCAATGACCAAAGCATCGCTTACACCATACGCCCAGGTGACTCATTGTGGTCTATTGCGCAACGCCATAATGTCAGCGTTGCGACGCTGGTTAAAACAAATCAAGTTGCGCCAAGGGACGTGTTGCGCGTCGGCAAAACCATCAACATTCCGGTAACTACGGCGGTGGCAATCACGGCCGTCGCCACCCAAAACGAGGTGATTCGCAAGATAGGCTATCGGGTGCGCAAGGGCGACTCGCTTGCTCGAATCGCCAAGCGATTTCAGGTCAGTGTGCGCAACTTGGTAAAATGGAACAACTTAGACCTGGCACGCTACCTACAACCCGGTCAAAGACTGACGATTTATGTCAACGTCGTGAATACCTAATGCTCTGATCTAAAATTCAATGTTGCGCGTCACGCCAACGGCTTCTTCTGCCGCTCGAAAGAACGCAGAGAATTCAGCCTGTGAGTTGATACGCGCTATTGCTTGACGCAATTGCTCCCGCTGGTCGTCAGTGGCGGAGCTAATATCACCCATTGCTACCCGCGTTACGGCAACGATCGCACTGCTACCATCGTCTAGCCCTACACTACCGACAGATTTCGCCTCTGCAGCAGGTCTCGGCAACGTGAAGGCGTACTCGACTACGCTACGCTCAACTTCATCTTCGCCTTGATTTCGCACAATAAGTTCCAGCGTCGTCCACCGGCCCCCAAGCTCGGTGGCAATTTGACTAACACCAACTCCTTGCTCAAGTTGATTCAGTGCGTTGGCTTTTGCCTCTTCTATGGCAGCCAATGCTTTTTCGCGGCGAATTTCGGCGCTAATTTGCACTTCGACTTGCTCAAAGGGCAAAGCCTCCGGCGCGTAGTCTTCCGCTACTCGTACAACAACACTTGTTCGATCATCTATGTTTATAACTGCACTGTTCTCGCCAACGACTGTGTCGTTGGAAAAGATCGTTGCCGTTACTTCTGCAGCCGTCAATACCCCTTGAGCTTCTTCGACCGTGCTGTTGCGCGTGACGCCTGTCACGTTGACAACCTCTAGGCCGAATGCAGCAGCAGTTTCAGTTAATCCATAACGCTCATCGTACGCGCTGCGTTCAATGTCGTCGCGCAACTGAACAAACTCGTCTAAGGCCATTTCCTCGCGTAGGCGCTGCTCTAAGCCTGCGCGCTCCTCAGCAAAGCTCGGATATTCAACGTCGGTAACGGCCAGCAACTTTATTAAGTGGTACCCAAACTCTGTGCGGACTGGATCAGACACTTGGCCCGGTTCTACCAAACCCCATAGCGCCGCCTCGAACTCAGGATCGAACACGCCTTTACCAGCAGAGCCCAGCGCCCCGCCTGCGGCTGCAGAACCAACATCATCAGATAACTCTTGTGCCAATTCAGCAAACGATTCGCCTGCCGCGAGGCGGGCTTGCACCGACTGCGCCAAGACCAGCGTTTCTGCATCATCACGCTCCGAGGTTACTTCCAAAAGTATATGTGCACTATCGCGTTCACTGGCTTCTAGCGCTGCTTCCCGATCGCTGACGTACATGCTCTGTAGTTCATCTTCACTAAACACTAGGTCGAGGCCCGCTATGACCGTATCAACAGAGAAACTGAGGTATTCAATATCTAACGAGCGCTCAGTCATATAACGTTGTTGCTCTTCGTTGTAGCGCGTCTCGATTTCGGCATCAGCAACCTCTACCGAGTTAGCAAAATCGGTGACTAGCAGTGGCAAGTAAGCAACATCGCGACGTTGCTCTAGAAAACTATAGACCTCTGCTACCTCCCAATCAGTGAGCAACGCGCTCTCCTGCACGCCGCTGCGCAGTTGCTCGGAGCCTAAGAAACCGCCAATTTCTTGCATGAATTCTAGCGGGGTGTAGCCGAGCATTTGCACTTGCTGAAGGTACAAGGCCTGATCAAAGACACCGTCACGCTGATAAGCGGGACTGGTCAACAGCTCCTCATCGACCGCTGTAGACGAAACTGCAATATCGAGACTCGCAGCGGATTGATACAAGATCTGACGATTTATAAGTTGCGACAATGCGAACTGTTGAAGTTGCAGACGATCAATGTCGTTTGGGTCAAAATCGGCGCCCATTTGACCAAGAATGCGTCGCCGCTCTCTTTCTGTTTCAACACCCAAAATAGTCTCGGTGATTGCAAATTCACCGACTTCAGCGACCTCTGGATCGCCTCCCGAAAAAATATTTGTCGCGCCAAAACCAAAGAGCACTAATACCAGAATTATGGCGATGACCAGCACTTTGAAACCAGTGCTTTGCGTCTGATCGCGAAGCTGTTGCAACATCTAACTACGTCCGTATCTTAAAATTATAGAGGCTATGCGTCCTCCCTTACCCCGCGACAAGTATAGCCTCCCAAACAAAAAGGGCGCGAATTTCGCGCCCTTTTTTCTTATCTACGACTCGCTGCTTAGTTCAGCGCGTCTTTCAATGCTTTACCTGGCTTAAATGCTGGCACCTTAGCAGCCGCAATTTGGATCGTTTCGCCAGTCTTTGGGTTGCGTCCAGATCGAGCAGCTCGCTCGCGAACCAAGAACGTTCCGAAACCGACCAACGCAACAGATTCTGCATTCTTTAATGAATTCGTAACTGCGTCTATGGTGGCATCCAAGGCCCTACTAGCCGCCGTTTTAGAAATATCAGCAGATTCTGCTATTTGATCAATTAGTTCACTTTTATTCACATTCGCCCCTTAAATATAACGCATTTCCTGCGGCTCGGAGGCCACTATTGCGCGCTGTTGTAGTACATCCCTAACGGGATTCAAAGGTTTATACCAACACGCCTAGGTCTAAGCAAGCCATTCCACAGCGGTTTTTATTGCTAGTGCGGGTTAAGCGGTTGGCTCTTTCCCTTGCGCCCGGTTTTGCCTGTCATCTCGGATTTCGGCAATAGATTTTCACTGTCGCCGACATGGGGTTCGGGCATTTTTTCCAACGCGACCTGTAACACTTCTTCAATCCATTTCACCGGGTGTATCTGCAACTTGGATTTAACGTTATCTGGGATTTCTTTTAGATCTTTTTCATTTTCCGCGGGGATGACCACTTGTTTCACTCCACCCCTATGTGCTGCTAGCAACTTCTCTTTCAATCCGCCAATCGGCAACACCTGTCCGCGCAGATTAATCTCTCCCGTCATTGCAACCTCGGCCTTAACCGGTATTGCCGTTATTACCGAGATCATAGCGGTACACATCCCTATACCCGCACTAGGGCCATCCTTCGGGGTGGCGCCTTCTGGTACGTGAATATGCAAATCGTTTTGCTCGAAGAAATCGTTGGCAATGCCTAGGGATTCGCTACGACTACGCACCACTGTTAGAGCAGCTTGAATAGACTCCTGCATTACATCACCAAGCGAACCGGTTTTAATCTGCTGACCTTTACCCGGCATGGCGACCGCTTCGATATTGAGTAATTCACCGCCAACCTGAGTCCATGCCAAACCAGTAACGATGCCGACTTTATTTTCCTCTTCTGCCAGCCCATACGTGTATTTGGCGACGCCGTTGTATTCCTCGAGATCCGTCGCTTGCAACACTACTGATGTGTTTGCAGCCTTGCGTCGAGTTTTTTTCGGCGCCGGAGCCAGCGCTTGCTGCTTCACCACCTTGCGCGCCAGCTTAGCAATCTCTCGCTCCAGACCACGAACACCGGCCTCTTTTGTGTAATACCGAATCAACGCGAGCAAAGCGTCATCAGTAATTTCCAGCTCTTCCTCTTTCAGCCCATTGTTCTTCACTTGCTTCGGCACCAGATAGCGTCGCGCGATGTTGAGCTTTTCGTCTTCCGTGTACCCGGGCAAACGAATGACCTCCATGCGATCCAACAATGGCGCTGGAATGTTCATAGAGTTCGAGGTGCAGACAAAAAACACATTGGATAAGTCGTAATCGACCTCTAGGTAATGATCGTTGAATGAATTGTTTTGCTCCGGATCCAGCACTTCCAGCAATGCACTGGCCGGATCACCGCGCATGTCCATACCCATCTTGTCTATTTCGTCCAACAGAAACAGCGGGTTGACCACAGCAGTCTTCGCCATTTTTTGCATCACCTTGCCAGGCATTGAGCCAATGTAGGTACGCCTGTGCCCACGAATCTCAGCTTCGTCTCTGACACCGCCAAGAGCCATACGTACGAATTTCCGATTTGTAGCGCGTGCAATGCTTTCACCAAGACTGGTTTTTCCAACCCCTGGCGGTCCTACCAGGCAAAGTACCGGACCTTTCGAGCGCTTTACGCGATTTTGCACCGCTAAGTATTCGATGATGCGATCTTTCACTTCTTCTAGCCCAAAGTGATCCTCATCAAGTATGCGTTGCGCAGCGGCTAGGTCTTTGCGGACTCGGCTTTTCTTACTCCATGGGATGTTGACCATCCAGTCAATAAAGCTGCGCACCACCGTCGCTTCTGCTGACATGGGCGCCATATTCTTGAGCTTATTGAGTTCCGTTTGCGTCTTATCTTTAGCCTCAGCAGGCATACCTAGTTCATCGATGCGCTGCTGCAACTCGTCAACTTCACTCTGAGAGTCGTCGCCCATCTCCTTTTGGATGGCTTTCATTTGCTCATTCAGATAGTAGTCGCGTTGACTTTGCTCCATCTGTTTTTTCACACGTCCACGAATGCGCTTTTCCATTTCCTGGACGTCTATTTCTGCGTCCATCAAACTGAGCAACATCTCCATGCGGGCATTCAGGTCGAGCGCTTCGAGAATACGTTGCCGCTCTTCCAACTCCAACGACATTTGCGCTGCTACCGTGTCCATCAGTCGCGACGGATCGTCTATTCCAGATAACGATGCCAAAACTTCTTGGGGAATCTTTTTGCTGTTTTGTGCAAATTGCTCAAATTGAGAGAGTAAAGTTCGCACCAAGGCTTCAGCCTCCCGAGCCTCTACTTTTTCTTCACTACATGGCTGCACTGCCACCCGAATGAACTCTTGGTCGAATTCGAACTCGGCAACCTCTGCACGTTGACCACCCTCAACGAGCACTTTTACGGTGCCATCCGGCAGTTTCAATAATTGCAGGATCGTTGCCACCGTGCCGAGATCGTAAAGATCTGCAGCGTCTAAATCGGTCTTGTCAGAATCTCGCTTAGCGATCAAAAAAATCTTTTTGCTGTCTGCCATGGCAGCTTCCAGCGCCCGAATGGAGCTTTCGGTACCCACGAACAGTGGATGCACGCCATGCGGATAAACCACCATATCGCGCAACGGTAAGACAGGAAGCATTTCTAGGGAAGATTTGGCCATATTCGCTCTCTTTTGCTTAAGACACTTAGCGTAGCGCTAGAGTGTCTTAAATGAGTTGTAGACTGGCCGTGAATGCACGCTATCCGCAAGCCTAACTAGCGGTAGGTCGCTGCAACTTTAGTCCTCGGGAGCAACCTTGGCCTGATCTACATTTTCGTATATGAGCATTGGGTCGCTGTCGCCCTTTATGGCGCTCTCATCGATCACCACTTTGCTCACCGATTCTGCGCCCGGTAGCTCATACATGGTGTCTAATAGCACAGCTTCAAGTATCGAGCGCAGACCTCTTGCGCCAGTTTTTCTCTCAGTGGCTTTATCGGCAATGGCGCGCAACGCATCCTCGCGGAAGTCAACTTCAACGCCTTCCATTTCGAACAATTTGGTGTACTGCTTGGTCAGCGAGTTTTTCGGTTCGGTGAGAATCCGAATCAATGCGTCGTTGTCCAACTCACTCAGGGTTGCGACCACTGGCAAACGACCGACGAATTCAGGGATAAGGCCATAACGCACGAGATCCTCTGGCTCCACTGAGCGCAATGTGTCGCCAATGCTGCCGCGATCCGCTTCGCTTTTAACCTCAGCGCCGAAGCCAATACCCGACTTGTCTGAGCGATCTAGAATCACTTTGTCTAGTCCAGCAAACGCTCCACCGCAAATAAAGAGAATCTTCGAGGTGTCTACCTGTAAGAATTCCTGTTGCGGATGCTTACGTCCTCCCTGCGGCGGCACCGAAGCGATCGTGCCTTCAATCAATTTCAGTAGCGCCTGCTGCACGCCTTCGCCAGAAACATCTCGGGTGATGGATGGATTGTCCGACTTGCGGGATATCTTGTCGATCTCGTCAATGTAGACAATACCCACTTGGGCTCTTTCTACGTCGTAGTCACATTTTTGCAGCAACTTCTGGATGATGTTTTCCACATCCTCCCCGACGTATCCAGCTTCCGTGAGCGTGGTTGCATCAGCGATTGTGAAAGGCACATCTAGCAGCCTGGCCAGTGTTTCCGCGAGTAATGTCTTTCCACAGCCCGTCGGGCCAATGAGCAATATATTTGACTTTGAAAGTTCAACGTCGTCTTTTTTCGCGCCGTAATTGAGGCGTTTGTAATGATTGTAGACCGCGACAGACAGCACTTTCTTCGCGTGTGCCTGTCCAATCACATACTCGTCTAGAATTTTGTTGATTTCTGTCGGAACAGGCAACTTGCTAGATTCGGTTGACTCCGCCGCCTCGGCCACTTCTTCGCGAATGATGTCGTTACACAATTCAACGCATTCATCACAAATAAAAACCGATGGCCCAGCGATCAGCTTCCGAACTTCATGCTGACTTTTGCCACAGAACGAGCAATACAACAGTTTGCCGGTGTCGTCGCTTTTGCCACTATCGTCGGACATATCTTTCTCTACCTATAAATCTTTTCATCGCGCTGAATGTAGATTGCGTAACCTCTACATGGATTGCAAGTCGGCGCGATCAGTCTACTCGCCCTGACCCGCCGCAATTTCACTGCGCGTCTTCTGTACCTTGTCGACAAGGCCGTATTCCAATGCAGCATCCGGGCTCATCCAAAAGTCCCGGTCGGTGTCTTTCGCAACGGTCGCCTCGTCCTTGCCGGTATGCTCAGCAATGAGCTTGTTGAGTCGTTCTCGCATGAGCAATATCTCTTGCGCTTGAATCTCTATGTCAGCGGCAACACCACGCGAGCCACCTGAGGGTTGATGCAGCATCATCCGGGAGTTGGGTAAGGCATAACGCTTGCCGGCAGTTCCTGCGGCCAGCAAAAACGCCCCCATGCTGGCAGCTTGACCGACGCATAAAGTACTGACGTTTGGCCGAATGAACTGCATGGTGTCGTAGATAGACATTCCCGCGGTAACTGAGCCGCCTGGAGAGTTGATATACAGATGGATGTCCTTATCGGGGTTTTCTGATTCCAAGAACAACATTTGTGCCACTACCAGATTCGCCATGTGGTCCTCGACCGGGCCAACTAAAAAGATGATTCGGTCTTTAAGCAACCGCGAGTAAATGTCGTAAGCTCGCTCACCCCGAGCAGTTTGCTCCACCACCATGGGCACCATGCCCAGGTTGTTTACCGGTTGTGCTAATCGATCATTATCGTAAGACATTTACTTAACCTTTATTTCTTAAACTTTACTGCCGCACTTTTGCCGCTACGCCGCGGTTTCTCGGGATTGTTTCAAAGCCTATATTGCCGGGAGGCGATCACTCGCTATCGGTGCTCTCGTTTTTCACTGTGTCAGCACTTTGTTCCGGATCTGCGATCGCTGCACCACTAAGTACATCGGCGTAGCTGGCTATGACGTCTTCGACACTCGACTGGCTCAATATAAGGTCCACCACTTGATCTTCAAGTACACCCATCTCGATATTTTGCATCTGTTCAGGGTTGCTGCGATACCAGTTGATTACCTGATCCGGCTCGTCATATGGCTCCGCGATCGTCTGCAATTGAGCATCGACCAATTCCGCGTCCGCTTTGAGCTCATGCTTGACGATGATCTCGTTCACCACCAAACCTACTTTCACTCTTTGCTCTGCCTGGTCTTTGAAGAGCTCATCCGGCAAGTCAAGCTGCGGCGCCTGACCTTGGGGCATTTGAAACTGACTGAGCATCTGATCTTTCAGAGCGTGAATCTCCCTATGCACCACATCATCGGGCAACAAAAAGTCATGTATTTTCGACAAACCATCCATTACCTGTTGTTTTACTTGATTTTTTATTGCAGATTCTAGTTCCCGCTCCATATTCTTTTGGACCTCAGCGCGAAAACTTTCCTCACCGCCCTCGGTGACACCAAACTTCTCAAAAAACGCCTCATCAAGCTCAGGCGCCACCGCTTCGGTGACTTCTTTTACAGTTACTGAAAACTGTAGCGTCTTGTTTTGCAATTCCTCAGCGCGATAGTCCTCCGGGAAAGTAGCGTCAAAGGTCTTTTCCTCTTGCGCCGACATACCAATCACCGCCTGATCGAAGTCCTCAATCATCTGCCCTTCGCCGACCTTGAAGGTAAAGTCCTCACCACACGCGGACTCAACTCGCTCGCCATCCAATGTACCGGTGAAATCGATTTTTAACTGATCTCCTGCCATTGCAGCACGCTCCGCGGCTTCGAAGGTTGTGTGCTGTTCTCGGAGCTTCGCAATCATCGTTTCTATGTCTGCGTCACCTATCTCGGTGGTTGGTCGCTTAACGTTGACTTTACTGTAATCGCCCAGTTCGATGGCTGGATAGACGTCAAAAGTCGCTGTGAACTCAAAATCGATGCCCGGATCCATTTTCACAACATCCAGCTTTGGCGATCCAGCCGGATTCATTTCTTCTTGCTGAACCGCTTGCACAAAGCTGCTTTGCATTAGTTCGCTGGCCACCTCCGCACGCACGGCACTACCATAGCGTCTGCGCACTTCCTTCAACGGCACCTTACCCACGCGAAATCCAGGAATGTTCACCCGTCCGCGGGCATCTTGCAGACGTTGGGTGATTTGCGATTCAAACTCTTCGCTGGCAATAGCAATCGTCAGGCGGCGCTCAAGGCCGGTCATGGTTTCAATGGATACATTCATGCTTAGGTTTCAAGCTCTGCTTCAGGATAGACAAAGGTGGGAGGATTTCCGCACCGACAAAAATGAGGGCGGCATAATACACCAGCATTTAGCCAAATGCTGCCCCCACCGAATGCACAAGCCATTTACCATGCAGCATTATCCATCTGTGATGCCACTGTCTTGACGGGGCTTCTGCTGCCGCCGGACACTAGCGTAAGGCTGCTGTCTATCCAGCTGCTATTGCCAATCAATCGCGCCGGCACTAATGCAGCACGGCCACTGATCGCGAAATGCGGCCGCGACCTTTTTAACCAAGTGTGCAAGCACGCAGTCACGGAGAGTGGCTAGGGTGCGCATTCTGTGCTCTTAATCGGACCTCGCACCGTCGAAA
>MDTB01193826.1_pt1 | contig 17768 bp, 9 predicted proteins | sample 811161 | NCBI WGS metagenome assembly MDTB01 (sample SAMN05326650, study PRJNA326480) | marine metagenome | isolation source: seawater | place: Mediterranean Sea | collected 2009
CAGAGGGCAGATCACATCAGGACTCCAAGCTGCACCGTTTCAAAACTGGTCCTATGAGATTCGCTCTCAATGCAGCAACATTGGCGCGACACAAAGGAAAAAGCAACCCCGCACTGCAACCAGTCGGTCTGCATTACAGATGCCACTTCTGGTTCAGAACAGACGTGTTTGTAGAGTTCGCATCTCCCATTGAGGTTCTTGCCCCTAATATCGAAGGAATCGGTTCAGTCCTCTCTTCTGGAGAATGGCGAGAACCTCCACCTACCGAGGTTAATTTACTGAGAGAAGAGCTCTTTTCAGCACTAACTAAGATCACACCTGATGCACCAGATTGGGAAACATATCGAGCTTGGCACCTAATTGCTCATGCTAGGGCAAATAGGGATAGTAAACCACTTATGACTTTCAAAGATGAAGTATTGAGTGCAAGATATGTCAGGGATTCAATATCACAGATAGAGTCAGAACATAAATTGATGAAACCATCTATCCAAGCTGCTAAGATATTGCACTCTAATAATTTAGATGGACGCGCACTGAGAACATTTGAGAATGCAAAGAAAGGCTCATTGATTAAGGCGATTTCAGGGATTCTTCTTATGCTTGTGGCATCACCAATCTCAATTATATCAACTGGTCTGCAGGCACTAGTAGCAGTTGTCTTTGCTGAAAGGACCGATGAGGGCATCGATGCTAGAACAACATACTACTTACTTGCCGCAATGTTCTCTCCCGTTCTCTTCTGGCCCCCAATTGCATTTGCAATTTCCCTATTGGTTCATCCATTATCTTTCACAACACCAATTCTCATGGCTATAATAATGCTGCTGTTTCATCTTTCCAACCAAATCTTCCTATACGGATATGATCTATTGGTTGACTATTTTTTCTGGAGAAAATCACATCGATTTTCAAAAACAGATCAAGGGAATAAACTTAGAATATTGATGAAAGAAGTGAGTTCAAATCTCAACTTGCTCTAAATAGGACGACATGCTGGAGCCTCCATGGAGCACAGGGACGTTTCCGACTCAATCAGATCATGGTTAAACGGAGAGAGGCTCGAGGCCAGAGAGGTGGCGGATCCCCAAGCAATCATGCATCTTCATGTAAGATATCCTCCAACAAAGCAAGGACATCTTTTCAATATTGTAGTCCCAAAGAATAGGAATCTTGTACTAGTTTATTCGATTACTAGAGTGGATGAGGGTCAGCAGGAAGCTATGCGGAAGATTGCTAATGAAAATCCTAAATCTTGGGATGAATGGCTACATAGTACGCGTATACGTTTGACATCGTCAGATCTAGATTGGGTTTTGCATGTGGGTCGTAGCAAAGATGACGTAGCAGGACCACTGCAGGCTTTCAATTTATCAAGACCGGTTTGGTTCGACGGCCTAACACAAAATGAATTCATGCAAAGTATGAGGAAGGTCTGGCTCACGAAGCTGTCACTGATTCATCAGATCAAGCACGGATTCGGGAATGGGAAGGGGAAACCAGGACCAGTGGACGACTGGGAACGGAGCAAGTCGAAGAGAGGAGTCAGAAAACCCCAAACCAGACTTTCGGAAATAGATACAGATGAGACCGGCGGATTCGGGAAAGATTTCGACCCATTAGAGTGGGTTTAGCGGCTAGCATGGACGGTATAGATTCAGATATAGACAATTCTCTAGTAAATTTGAATAAGGGTTTATGAGTAAAAATGAGATACAAACATCATGGATTCCAGGATACTCATTACTTTCCTATTCATTTCCTCATCGATTAGTGGGTGCCTGGGTGAGGCAGAGGAAGATAGCGACGATCTAGTTGTCCTACCGACATTGGAGGACCCATGCAAAATTTCCTCCGCATCCATTTCGCAGTCTCCTACTTCGATCGAAGTTAATGGGATTGAAAGAGTATTCAGACTTTCTGTACCCAGCTCAGAACCAGGAACTAGTCTGCCCCTAGTGATAGCATTTCACGGAGGCACAGACTCACAGGAGGACTTTGCCCAACAGGAGCAGTTCGACCAATTGGGCGAACAGGAGAAGTTCGTAATGGTTTACGCCATAGCGGAGCAAGACAGGACTGCGGCCGAAGGCGAGTGGTTTCTGAACACAGCTGCAACCTCAAGACAAGACAATAATTTTGCCGAAGCTATAGTGGACGAGTTATCAAAATCCTACTGTGTAGATCAAGATAGGCTTTACGCTATCGGTTATTCTCTTGGAGCAATGTTCGCCTATGAGATAGCCTGCCAGCTGAACCATAGATTCGCAGCTATAGCATCCTTCGCTGGGACGATGCCCGTAAGTCCTGAATCTTGTGACTTAACGACCGGCATAGGAATAATGCATATCCATGGTAAGCTGGACTACATCATCTACTACCATCAGGACTGGGACTGGAAGGATGGTGAACACGAAGGAGTAGGTACGATGAGTGAGGTCCCAGCTCTAATCGATTACTGGGCGGATAAGTCTGCATGCCAAGCGACTGCAGCCGAAAACAGCATCACAGAGGAGCACATCATTCACAATGAATGCGTAGATGACGTTAGAATCGAGCATTACGGCCTCCAATTTTGGGATCATAACTGGCCGGATGAGGTGGGTGGGGAGCCCACCTACGAACTCATGTGGGGCTTCCTTAGCGAATTCTCAAGAGAGTTCGAATAGGCAGAAAAGGAAACTCACGATACTCCTGGGATTACAATGTCAATTAAATGACCATAAGGGGTTTAGGTTAAGTATTCGGGAAATCCGACCGAACTTAATGCAGTCTTGGCCTTACGGTTCAAAAGACGTAAGGAACAGCAAAAACTCAGCAGTATCTCTTGTTTTGCTGATGCTAGTAAGTTTGCTAGCCTCTCTTTCAGCTCCTGCCAGTGCTAGCGACATAGTTCTTACCGATCCGATTGATGTTGTCCAGAGTGGAGTTCATAATGATAGGATGTTGGCTATGGATGCTGACTCCGAGGGCAATGTTCACATTGTTTGGAGCCGTAATACCAATCATTTGTATTACAAGATGTTGGACCCAAGGGGAGAGACACTAATCGCAGAGACACAAATATCAGACCCGGGAGCACATCGGGCATGGCACCCCGATGTAAGAGTGGACAGTGATGACATGGTACACGTAGTCTGGACGGATAAGGCCAGCCAATACAAGATAATGTACACTCTTCTGGACCCATCTTTAGACGACCAGAGCGGGGACTCCTCTCTAGACTCTGTTCTTTCAATAGTTTCAGATGATTATGAGGTTGCTAATAATCCGCAGAATAGGGATTGGCCTGCAATAGATGTCGACTCTAACAATAATCCTCACATAGTCTGGGAAGATTCCTTCGACCCTCTGGACCTTTACTACCAGCAATCTCAGATATATTACAAGATGATATCAGTCGATCAAGTCGTTAGAACAGTTATTGTGGAGATAGACAGTACTCTCCTCACCCCTATTCTAGGTCAGAAAGGACATCCCGATATCGCGGTTGACGTGAATGATTTCGTACAAATTGTATGGGATGATACCAGAGGCGGCCAGGTCGAGATGGTCGTACCCATCGACACATCCGGCTCGATGAATGCAGAGTGGGCGGATATGTGCGTGGTCTTCTACGGAGGCACCTTTGCAAGCGGCGGGTATTTCCCAGGTCTCAAGCCTCTGTTGGTTAGTGCAAATATGTCAGTATATGAGACCCTTTACGCACTAAGTGGAAACTGGCCCGCTGCCGCGACTAGTGGTAATTGCGCTGCAGCCTACCAGACTGGTGGATCCGGAAGCCAGGGCCCTAGGAGTACGCCTCTTGGACAGACAGCAGGAGATGATTCAGGGGGGATTAGAGAGCTAACGGAGGTTGTTTACAATAATCAGGCAACGAATCTTCCAGCCGATGGAGGATACTACAGTGAGTTCTGGGGACCTGCAGCCACATGGGCATGCCTATCTTACAGAGACATACAAGGTAGACAAGGACTTTCAGCCAATCCGCCCACAGCTTTGGACCACAGATGGAACGACAACGCTACTAGGGTTGTAATCCCAATTTCAGACGAAGGACCATATGGGGGTACCCCTATGGACAATGATGATACCCAGAGTATTAGCCAAGCGCACGATGCATGCGTTCTAGCACAGACGAAACCATACCCTCTCTGGGCTGGATCGGATACTTCAGTTGGTAGCTATATGCTCGATTTAGCTCAGTGCCCTGTTGGCTCCGGACTGAACACTAGAACATGCAACGGAGCAACCACCAGAACTACATCTGCCGAGGGACAGATGTACCAATTCCCGACCACTGCGAGCTCTTCTTCAGAATTAGAAATAATGGTTGAAGCAATGGTTTACCTCGCTACAAACAACTCTAGGGAGATTTTCATGACGGTACTTGACCCCTTGTCATTGTTAGAGAACCCTTGGCCTGGTTGGACCCGAGGAGACTCAGGGACAGAGGCAAACCAGCAGAATAGCTACTATTCTGAAGATATCGGTCCGTCAGAAGACGAACAGGGGTATGGACACTTAGTAGTGGTCAACGATACTCAGATTACTAACAATCCCGCCTACAGCCTCCATCCTTCTATTGCCATCGATACCTCAGGAAATACCCATTTAGCATGGCAAGATGGTAGATTGTATCCAGGATGCGAGTCACCCACTGGCGGTATTGATATCGAAGGAGCTTACGAAATCTATTACACGCGACTCAGACTTAGGGGCGCCGCGGAATGGGACGGAGTCCCAGAGGGGTTGCCTGCTTACGGAATAAAGCAAATTGCCTCAAGTGCAATATCCAACTCCGAGCAGTGCGAAGGGGCATCCGAGGACTATCCGTTTGCACCAAGCTCAGTTTCTCCCGCTATACTTACAGACCAATTCGATAATGTTCACCTGGCTTGGCTAGACTACAGTAATACCGAGTGGCAAGAGACCTTGATGTATGCTAGACTAAACAACACAAACGAACAGTATCCTCAGGGCTTTCCACTGAATTCTGCTGCATCTTCAATCTTCGACCCTTGGGAGATACGAGAAGTTACAAATTGGACTTCAGACAAATTAGGCCCAGCCACATGTGTTCCAGATTGCAATACTGCAAGTGGACAGCATCTTTACCCAGACTTCAATCTAGACAGAGGGATGCCAGTAGCTTTCGCAAACGATCTTGGTAGCGGAGCACACATAGGCTGGTCGGATAAGAGATGCGACTGGGACGGATCCAATGCAAATAAGTGGACTCTTTGCTATGTCCACGTCCTAACTGGCCTCGTCGACCTCTCTTTGGCTTGTGACGATAAGATTGCAAATAGTGCTAATATCGAGGGATACCCATACGAATGTCCTATGGAGGCTGAGACGTTCTATCACACCATACAGCCTGGTGAGCTAACCACATTCAACATTACAATCGCAAATCCGACTCCCGGGCCAGCAGAGTTGGTAAAAGACACATTCACTATAACTATGGAAGGAGTTCCCAATAACTGGACGGCTACCTTATTCTACATGACAAACAACACCCCTATTTTTGACTCTACCACAGTGTTTTTGGACGGAGGGGCCATTGATCCATTATATCTCAGAGTACGTTCTCCGACAATCTACCAGGCTACAGAGGATGAATTAGCACAGATTAGTATTATAGCTACATCAGCAAAAGATCCGGCAATCCAGAATAGACTTACTTTACTCACTCTAATGGATGTCGTGCATGGCATTGAACTAGATACAAGCCACTTCCAAGTTGATGTAGAACAGGGCAAATCCGCAGTATTCTCGATTTCGATAAAGAATACAGGTAATGTGTATGATACCTTTGCCTTTTATGATCCTGCCACTCTTGAAGGCCAGAATGAGTGGGCGCTTCCATTCGGTTGGGGGATTGATTTTCCAATTTCTATTTCACTAGATCCGGGGCAATCGATAACTAGGAATCTAAAGGTAAGCGTACCAGAGTCTCAAGAGCCGGGTACATTTGCTATTTACCTGAAGGGTTGGTCCACTGGAGAACCAGTTCTTTCCATAGATAGAGGTACTTTTGATGTTCTAGAACTTTGGATAAATGTTTCAATAAGGACCACTGGAAATATTGTATTCGATATCGGAGAAACAAAGTTGTATGTTCTTCCAGGTGAATGCGCTCTATTCCCAATTCAAGTAAGCAAATACTTCACTTCTGGGTATCTTGTATTTTCTACTCCAGGAGGGCCCTCTGAGAGGCCTCCTGGCTCGGATATCAATACTTGGAGATTCGATCATTGGACTGTAGATCTTGATTTCTCTGAATGGGGGAGCAGCTCTTCTTCGGCAGATCAGGATATCTACTGGGCCCAAGTCGGGAATACATACACAGTTACCGCAGAGATGTGCTCCCCTTACAATGCTACAGCTGGAATAGGAGAATCAATCTCAGTAAGGGCCCATTTAGACGGAACTCCAAAGGTCCGAGACTCGGTATTAATCCTGACAAACGTTCTTCAGAAATACGAGCTAGATGCGATTGTACCAGAGACTGTTTTGGAATTATATCCTAGCCAGTCATATCAAATGAATACGACCATTTCGAATTCAGGAAATGGTCCTGATAGATTTGACATAACAATAGAGTCAATTGTAGATGATACGGGAGGATCTTTTGTCTGGGATATGAATATTCCCAGAATTCTTTTCCAAGAGCTTAATCGGGACGAATCGCAAACAGTTGCAATTGACATCAATGTTCCAGAACAGACATTAGCAGGCGAATACACAATCACCTTTAATGTCTTGAGCGAGGAACCTTTCCCCTGTACCGAAGATCCCTGTGAGGGGACCAGACTACAGGATCAAATTGTTCTGAGAGCTATGATTATCGAGTTTCATGACATGAGGATATCCCTAGATCCATCCGTTGAAAGCCAAATTAAGACTACTGCTCCGAGCAGGATTGTCAGGTTCACTCTGAATGTCTCTAACTATGGAAACGTACCAGATCAGCCAACTATCCACAATCACACATACGACGATGTCAACAACATTTGGACTGTCAGTCCTGGTCTCGGCTCACTGAGTACATGGGAAATCGATTATGCGCTCTTGGACGGCTTCAGGACCGAGTTCCCCGTAGAGAAGCCCTGCGTTGAAATGACGGTCGAAGAAGAGAACCTAATCTCTCAACAGATATCACAAGGAGAGGGTCCCGAATACTGTTATGTTACCGCGGGTAAGACTGTCACCTTACCTCAAATGCAACCATATACGACACTACAGTTAGTGGTAATTGTTACCGTTGCACCAGACGCCTCTCTGACGGATAGAAACATAGGCATCAAGGTCCTTTCAACGCACGGTTCTTCGGAAGAAGGGGGCGATCACGACGAAACAGAGGTTTGGACCGATTCTTGTACTCTTGACAGCAACTCTGACGGGATTCTAGATAATCTTCCACCCGATTGTGATACCAATGAACAAATTCTGGAAATGAGACTAAGGGCACCAGATCTGGTTCTTGAGAGCGTAATTGCTCCAGAAAAACAGGCATCAATTGGCGAGATGCTCTCTGTCAACGTATTCATCTCCAACAGAGGGAATGCCCATGCTTCTGACGTCAATATTATTCTATGCAAAGATCAGTCTGAGACCGATATCAAGAGGAATGGCTGCAAGGAGGAAAACATAGTCTACAGGCAGATCATAAAGGCAATAATGCCAATCGGCCAATCAGATACTGACCAATCAGACCCAATAACTCTTCTATACATGGTTGAGGCTGGAAATCACGAGGTTGTAGTTGTAGTTGACCCAGAAAACAATATCGTCGAGACGGATGAAAATAACAATATCGAGAGAATCGGTAACATGAAGTCTCCATTGGGAGCAGTTGATGTAGGTCGTGAGGTTGTGGTCAGGTATTCAGTTCCCGTAATCATCGTGGGTGCCACCTTCTCATTGGTTGGTGTTGCAGGATTCGTTATTTGGGGTAGGAGGACAGAGGCTCTAGCAAGATTCTCTGAACTAAGCAGTTTAATCCCAGGGTCAGATGAAGACGATATTGTCTTCTAGCTATTTGACCATCCACCATGGTAGGTTTCTTCGAGCATCTTCGCCGGCTATGAAAGATCCTGTGGTAGAAGACAAATCCCTCATTAGTTGCTCTCTCAGTGTCTCCATCATCTTCTCTGCATGGCGCGATTGAATTCTGAGGCCATTCGAGAAGGCATCTAGATCTAGAGGACGTCGAGGATGCCTCATCATGGCATGAGCAAGCTGCCTTTCCTCGTATGAATCAAAATTTTCCTCCACACTCGGGGATACTTTGTTCATTACTTGCTGATGGAAGGAAATAATGGCATCTCGCTGTTTATCCACCTTCTCTAGCGCAGCATCTAAGTCAGATAGAATGTCCATTGCATCAGCCATGGGAAGGCTCTTCTTTGGCCCAATTCGACCTAATAGCGAACCAAGACCATCCGGAAGCGAACTCGCGATATTGGCCGAACTCCCCTTTGGCATTTTTCTATGCTCTGCTCTAAACAAGTCTGGTCCAAGATCAAGTCTGATGGAAAAAGACTGATTAACTCTGTAGACCTTTCTAGGAGGGCCCCCCTTGTCAGATTTTTTCGACTCAGAATCTACAAAACCAGCATCTTCAAGCACTCTTAGGTGCTTAACAACTGCCTGTTGACTAACCTCGAGCAACTCTGAAAGTTGTAGAGGGTAATGAGGCTCCTTTACTAAGTGCCTCAGAATATCCCTTCTTGTAGGATTTTCAAGAATACTCAGAGCGTCATCGAAACCAACCATGACATACCAACCTATGGTTGGGTAGTCATGACTCCCATAAAAACCCAATCTTAGAAAGACAACAGGTGAACAGGATTAGCTCAACCCTCGTCCCAAGACTTCCATGACTCTCCTATTTCTTCTTCAGATGCACCAACCGACTCCTCTTCAGTAGATTCCTCAAACGCTTTGAATGGTCCAGGCGCCAGTTGCCTCTCAGGGGGGCTATCGACTCTTTCCGAGCCGGTGATGATGACACTACCATCCTCGATAACAACAAATTGATCAGGACTCTTCTTTTTGTCTACCCATGTCATTATTGCTAATACAATTCCAACTATTCCTATCGGAGTTCCTAAACAGCAACCAATTAGAATTAGACTAAACCAAGTACTCCCGATGATTTGACTCTGAGACTTTTCGTCGTCTACCAACCAAAGAACACTCTCTTCGGCATTATTTTGAATGGTGACTTCTCCACTAATTTGCTCGAAAACTCTTACTGGAACGTAGATCGTCCCGTCTAAACCCGCTCTTTCGGAGGATTCTATGAAGTTAGGACTCCTTCCTTGGATTTCATCTCCATTTTTATCTTTCAAGGTTAATTGTGCATCTGAAGAATCACCATCAGATATCCTCAATGCGGTTATCACAATACTATCTATTTCTAATGAAACCTCTTCTCCAGGTCCCAATTTAACAATATTGTTGTTTTCAGGATCGAAAGCTTCAATCATCTCTGGAGATATTTGCCATATTGAAATCGCAGCCACAAGAAGAAGTATTGCAGAAGAACCAGTCGTGATTCTTGCCCATCTCCTCCGGTTCGACATGATCATTCCAACCCACTAACATGTTTCAGACTTTGTCAGTATGAGAAACCCAGAGCTCCCAGCTTCTCCGGTAAATAGGTATCAGTTACGAAGTCCAAGCCGTACTTCGCAAGAGACTGCTGCTCCGCCTTCTTCCCAATTTCTTGCATCAGACCAATTTGCTCTTGCCACCAACCTGTGGAAAATCTCGGATCACTTAGCTCTGCATTCAGTGCGCCCAAATCTTGCTTTGTTAGTTCGTCACTCGGTAGGTCGTACGCAAGAATATCATCAGCAGTTATACCGAGATAAGTCGCTTCCTTTGTCGCCAAATATTCTGAAATATGGGCCGTCTTAATTGCTCCGTAGGCTATACTGGCAAAAATTCTGAATGACCAAGGATCGCAATCCGCGAAAACTACTATGGGTTTTTTCCACTCCTCGCTTATCCTTTTCATGATACGCCTGGTTGATCTTGCTGGTTGGCCCTTAAGATGGACAAGCGCACATCTGGACTCCTCGTCAAACCCATTTTCTACTAACCTGTCAAACATTCCTCCAGTTTCTATCGCCATTACGAAATCGATATCCTCCTCAACCAATCTCAACTTCTCTCTCTCTACATTGTAAGGGACACCATATCCTGAGTCACCGACGTCATCTCTACAGTTGATGCTCATCCATTCACCTCTTCTGTTCCTCTCTTCCAATGTTATATTGCCAATTATTCTCGCTCCATCTTCCTCAGGCCTCAGCTTGAAGTCCTCTCTTAGGCACTTCGTTACTATTTCGAGATCCTCGGCTAAATTGTTACTCTCATTCTGCGATCCAAACTTTCCATTTCCCCATCCCTCAGAGATGTAATACATTTCTCTAAGAGTAGATGACTTCCCAGAATCAATCATCTCTTCTATGAATTCGGTGATGTGCAGAGTCCTTAGGAGCTGTCTTGCCGAACCGAGGCTTGTTGCGTCTCTGACAGTCTTACTTTTTCCGTACTTGAACACACCAAGTCGACTGTCGAATGAAATATTACTCTTTGATCTGACCGGTAAAGTCATTCTCGGAGGACTACCCTTCATCATTCTATCATGCATTTCTGATGCTACGTTATGTAATTCTTCAATTACCTGTTCTTTACTCTTTCTTGGGGTACTTTCGCTCATTCAACATCACCATCCAAACCAAACCACTCAGAGCCTGTTTTTGGTAGTGACTCTTCAGATCGGCCTGACCCAATATCTGAATCTACATCGGATCTACCGACCATGGAGACTGTGCCATTCGACTCCTCCCTACTGCGGACCTCATCCATAGCCGCTTCCAGTGCCTCTGCCTTTCTTTGCTCGTCTAGCAGCTTTTCATCCATCTTAGTGGCCCCAATTATCTCTCCGTTACCTCTGAAGAAGACATCGGTTTCATTCCAGTCACCTTTACTTAGTCCTGAGATTCCGAATTCCAAAATCGTTGATGATCCTGGATTCAGAGTATCTAGTCTCCATGCCCATAGACCTCCTGCTTCCTTTCTTCCGCCTGTCGGGTTGTATGCCATTTTTGTCTCGGGCATCTCGGGCCACTTTGCAAGAATAGTATACGCTCTAGCTCTCGCAGTATAGTTGTGTACGGTTATCGAACACATTGCTAACTTCTCTTGTTTATCCCAAGACAGCTCTTCCTCCAAGAATACAGCATTCATTATCTGAGTTATTACTGGGGCCAAATCAGGCTCTTTCCTGTCAAGAAGCTCCGAAGATTTTTTTGAAATTTCAGGAAGAATGATATTCACCAGCTCAAATTTTTCCTTCGCCTTTTTTCTTTGAGAGCTTTTCTTGAGATGATTTTTCAAACCTCTACCTACCTCTAACATTGCCTTTCTGATTTCGTCAAACACTTCCTCATCGTATGAGACAGCTTCTTTGGCCTCGCTTGTGAATTGCACATTCGTCGAGGCGAGATGTATCAAAATTGCAGCAGGACCTTTGGGAATCCCATTCCCTCCCGGTTGATCCAAGCCATAGCTTTTCCAGTTTACAGACTCCAGGGCTTTGGTAAGTAGACAACCTCCTTGCTGATACATAAGCGGAACTCTATTTGCAAATCTAAGAATCTCGATCGGTCCATCAGCTTGCAGGTCCCCTCCGAACACCAATCCGACTTCTATTTGGTAGGGGTTCCCTTGTGTGGCCTTTGGTTTTCTAGTCACTGTTGAAGCGAACCTTGAGTCGATAGCCTTGGAGAGCCCCTTTTTGATTAGAAGATCTTCAATAGGTGAAAGACAGTCAGTTGGGGGGTCTCTCAGAGGGACTTTTTGGAAGGCCTTGACAAGATTTTGAGATTCTTCGGACCTGATTCTCTTCGGCGACCTGCCCTCCTCAATATTCGCAGCCGCTAGTATTCTCTTCGAAGCTGAAGGGGGGACGGATGAGAAGCCTTTCTGGAGGAATGAAGTCATTCTTCTTTCCTCAGCATCCCTAAGCAGTCTCTGCAGTGTCCCCAAGTGGACACCCCTCGGATGTGGCCTGATTTCTTTCACTATCCCAGGAAGCTTATTAGAAGTCCGAATCCACTTTCCTTCCTCTATCAAATCTCCATTCTTGTCATAAACAACGAGAGAAATAGAGGCATGAGGATTAACTATCGAGGTCATCCTTAGATATTGGTATACCGATTTCTTTCCTCTCTGATATTTTGCTTTCATTTCTGTCTGGATTCTAAGACCCTGCTCTACTTCTTTTGAGGTCAGGTCATCTATCCAAGTATCTCGTCTTTCACCCGATTTTGTTGCTTTGTTCTTCTTTGTATCTATCCCCAATTCCACAAATACAGCCGATGATTCACTTTTTATTTTGGAGACTACATGAGTCTTTGACCCGGTAGTTAGTTGGCTATACATCACGACTCCCGTTATTCCTATTCCCTGCTGGCCCCTAGTCTGCCTAATAGCATGGAATCTCGAACCGAGAAGGAACTTTCCGAATACATTCTCTATCGCATCTCTAGGTATCCCCGGGCCATTATCCTGAGTAATTAGCCTCAATTCGTCGCTTTTTATTCTTCGAATTTCGACTCTAATGTCAGGAAGGATCCTAGCTTCCTCGCATGCATCGAGAGAGTTGTCAACCGATTCTTTCACTGCGGTAATTACAGATCGTTGCAGGGTATCGAAGCCAAGAAAGTGCTTATTCTTCTCAAAGAACTCGCTGATTGAGACCTGTTTTTGCTTGCTCGAGAGTTTTTCTGCAGGGTCCACTGGCTCACCACCATCAAGTCCTCCCACATCCTAATGACACGGGGCTTGCAAGGTAACTCGTTACCGCAGCAAGGCCGCTATTGAACAATGCCCCAAGCCAGCTTTCAATCATTAATTTCTGGAGAATATTCCAGGATGCCAGGCTGTAATTTTTCCTATAAACGCGCTTGTCATTACTGTCAATGGACTTGCCAGATATAGCAAACCCGGACCAGATCTCCCTTGGAAGTTTCTATTTATCGCAGAAACTGTAACCTGGTCATCGTTTTCACTCACCCCCGGTCCAGCACCTATGCAAGCACCACACCCGGGATCAATTAGTTTCACTCCAGCTTCTTCGAATATTTCTGTCCAGCCCATTTTCATTGAGAGCTTCTTCACCGACATAGATCCAAATTGAATGTAGCAATCAACTCCTTCGTGAACTGTCAGACCAGCATCAATTGCTGCACGACAAACCTTGGCGTAATATGAGAAATCATCATCTTTTCCAGCTGTGCAAGATCCGGCATATGCAATGTCAATCTTTACCTCTCCAATTTCATCAATGTAAGCACCATTAGTCGGATCCGAAGGAACTCCCTCATCTGGATTTCCTGGGTGGGCAACCATAGGCCTTATTCTGGCCAAATCAATTTCATGTATTCCTCCGCCATACTCTGCACCTGAATCTGGTAGTACGAACGCTTGTTTGATTTTATCCTCATTCAAGCCCTCTCGTTTCTGAAGAAGCCAATCAACAGTAACTTGGTCAGGTTCACAAATTCCAGTTTTTGCGCTACATTCTGTGGCCATATTGCAGAGCGTCGCCCTCTCATCCATGGATAATCCTGCTAAACCTGGTCCTCCAAACTCCATACTCCTATCCAAAGTCTCAGATTTTGATGCATAGTGCCAAAGAATATGCAGAATCACATCTTTTGCTGTACATCCAGGATCTAATTCTCCCACCAATTCAAATCTAATACTTTCAGGAACCTTGACGAAAGCAAATTGGTTGTGGACTAAATTCGCATATTCCGTTGATCCCACCCCATATGCAAGTGCATTTGAAGCGCCGCCCATACAAGTATGAGAATCCGTGGCTTGGATGAAATCTCCTACGTCAATGAACTCTTCTCTGGCCACTTGATGACATATTCCCGGGCTAATTCCGTCAGTTGCGGAATAGTCTCTGACACCAGTATGATCTTGAAAGGTATTCTGCATATCTCTCAATGTCTGAATTTTATCTGCGAATTTTCCGAATCTAGGCACTCCTGTGGCATATAACAGATGATCTTCGAATACTGCAAATTTTGAAGGGTTTGGAATTTTATAATCAAAACCATATTCCTCCGAGAGAAATGTATGAACCTGTGCAGTAGTGAATTCATGTGAATATCCCCCATCGACTTGAGCAAGAACCGCATCACCGGGTTTGACATAACCAATTTCTCCATTCCTGCCAAGTAACTTGTTAGAAATCATTTTTTCTATCATAGTCATCGACCTCTTTTCGGAATTAATTTCCGGAAGTATTACTTCGCCTTCTTTCAGTCTTTTCGCGAAAGGAAGAATTCCTCCATTTTCTAGGATTAGCCTACTTACGGGATCATAACTACCTGTGAACTCTGAGATAGAGATATTTTCTCCGTTCTGGAGCCTTTTCAGTATTTGATGGTCGCCCATAAGCTGTCCAAGATTCAGATTATTCCTCTCATGGATTGGAGCGAAAGATGCTGCAATGACAATCCTAACCCCAGACCAACGTTCACATTGGGGGGCAGTCTCTCTACTCGATCCAGTTCCCTTTCTATGGCCAGATACAATTACCTCGAAGCCACCGTCAATGAGCGCTCTTGGCTCAAACACCCTCCTGCCTTCGTGAAGTAGTCCAGCATACGCATTCTCCGCAATAATAGCTGGATCATGGTCAAAGCAGACCCAAGCGGGCGTCATCACATCCGTATTGATATCGTCCAATAGATCTTCTACTGTTAAATCATCCATTCTGAGGTTCAATCCCTCGTAAAGCTGCTTACGAATCAACTCTAAGTCCTTGGTAAGGAAGAGCACCCTTCTATTTGGGTTCAGAGATACTTTCTTTGGTGGCCAAAACTCATCTGTCATCCAGAACCCTATCCCTGCCAAGGTAGATTCGTATTTCACGATTCTTAACATCTAGCTTTGATATTGTTAAGATAAACTAACATTATATGCAAATTATAAACTTAAATATGATGTCTATTGGGATTTTGGTTTACCTTTCATGCGAAAGGGGGGTGAGGATGATGTCATATCTTGTTGAAGACACAGTAAAGTGCGATGAATGTGGAAGCCGTAATCTAAGTAAAGATGAATCTAGAGGAGAAGTCGTTTGTGATGACTGTGGCCTTGTATTGGAAGACAAGGTAATCGATCAGGGAGCAGAATGGAGAGTCTTCAGCCCAGAGCAAGGCGATCAACGCGCTAGAACCGGCGCCCCAATGACAGTAATGCTTCACGATAAGGGACTATCTACCGATATCGATTGGCAGAACAAGGACTATTCTGGTAAGTCTATTTCCAGTAGATATAGGAGCCAATTCTACAGGATGAGAAAGTGGCAGAAGAGATCTCGAGTAAGCAACGCAACAGAGCGAAACAAGGCCATGGCCCTAGCAGAGCTCGATAGAATGGCCAGTCGATTGGAACTCCCCAAGACGATTAGAGAGACCGCTGCAGTCACGTATGGAAAGGCAGTCGACGCACGACTGATCCGTGGTCGTTCAATAGAGGGCGTAGCTGCTGCTAGCCTCTACGCTGCATGTAGGATATGCGAGAATCCAAGGACTCTAGACGAGATTGGAGAGGCAAGCAGGACCGGTCGCAAGGAGATCGGTCGAACCTACCGTTTCATGGTTCGAGAACTCAGGATGAAGATACCACCAACCAAGCCGGAGGATTACATCCCGAGGTTCTGCTCTGGCCTAGATCTAGATGCCGAGGTGCAAGCCAAGGCCTACGAGCTAATCGCTGCCGCACAGGAGAAGGAATTGACCAGTGGACGCGGTCCAACCGGAATTGCCGCATCGATTATCTATATCGCAAGCGTGCTTTGTGGAAAGAGAAGGACCCAGAGAGAGGTCGCCGAGGTGGCTGGCGTGACCGAGGTAACAATCAGGAACAGGTACAAGGAGCTAATTCAGAACCTCAACATCGAACTTGAGATTTGAAATCAGCGCAATTAAGCAATCGATTTTGTTCGATTCAATAATGAATCTTAATATCGAAAACCATCTTTGGTATGAGAAGTCCTCAGCGATAGGGCAACGGATCAAGAGCAGCCAGTGGTGGAGCCGCATTCGTTGCACTTGAGGCAAGTCCCGTTCCTGACCATCTGACTACCACCACAATCGTCACAGATGTCCCCCGTGAAACCCCTCTCCCTCGCAGCCTGCCTGGTCCTTGCATCAGCATCCCCCACAGCAGCCTCCAGCGTCATCTGGACCTCTCTCCTCTCGCCATGGCTGCGGGACAGTCCCTGCTCGGTCACCTCGGGCCTGCTAATTGAGAACGGGTCCAAGTCTTCTTCCTCAAGAGGAACATGGGCAAGATCGTTCCTACCAGCATACTCTATTGCGAGCTCGCGGAAGACCCAGTCGATGATACTCGAGGACATCTTAACCCGACCGCTGCCGCCCTCTATCGTCCCGCTAGGCTCGAACTTGGTGAATGTGAATGACTTCACGAAGGCATCTATGGGTACCCCGTGCTGCAAACCGATTGACACCGCAATCGCGAACTGAGATAGAAGGGCTCTCCAGGCAGCACCTTCCTTTGAGGTCAGCAGGAAGATCTCACCGAGCTTCCCATCCTCGTATTCACCTGTGATAAGCCGTACGCTGTGGCCACCAACTCTGGCCTTGAAGTTCGCTCCCCTCTTCCTGTGAGGGAGCGGCCTCTTGGAAGCGATGTAGTTCTCAACAAGTGCCTTTGCAACAGGAACCGCCACTGGTTCTGGAAGAGGTAGGGCGCTCGCGGCCTCCTCCACCATCTTCTCGACAACGCTCCCCTCTTCGTCCTCCACGTCTAGGTCCATGGAGTCCACTAACTGACTCATCAAGGGCTGTGAAAGCTTGCTTCCATCTCTGTAAACGGCGCAGGCTTTGTTCATTGTGGCATGGCTAAGGTTGTATGCTTCCCTAACGTCTTCTATTGAACAGTCGGATGGCATATTGATCGTCTTTGAAATCGCTCCCGAGATGAAAGGTTGCGCAGCAGCCATCATATTTACGTGACCTGAAGGAGCAATAGACCGAACCCCAGATCCCGAAGGCTGAGCACAGTCAAAAATCGGTAGGTGTTCGTCTTTCAGACCCGGAGCGCCTTCAATGGTATTCCGACCAATAATCTCCGTGTTTGCAACCTCGATTTCTTCGCTTGTCATGCCAATATGGGAGAGAGTATCGAACCATGGGTTACTGCACCTTTCATTGCCATCCTCGTCTAAATAGAAATCGTCCTCCGTCAATCCGAGATTTTCGACGCAGAACTCTTTACCAAGAATGTCTGGCGAGAAAGCATTCCTAACATGGAATACTTTTGGCAGCTCGGATTCAATTTTAGACAATTTTTCAGAGGTCATTCCAGCATTACTTAGCAGCTCAAGGGGTATTGAAGGACTCAGTCTGCCAGTTCCCACAACAAACTCTTCTATCCCTTTCGCTTCTGACTTTGAGTAACCGAGTCTGGACAAGGCACTTGGAAGTCCTTGGTTGATAATTCTAAGAGAGCCACCTCCTGCAAGTTGCTTGTACTGCACCATAGAGAATTGGGGCTCAATTCCTGTGGTATCCGCGCCCATTACGAGACCAATTGTTCCCGTTGGAGCAATTACAGTTGTCTGAGCATTCCTGAAACCATGTTCTTCACCCTGCATGACTGCCCGATCCCAACAGCTTCTAGCCGCTTCTAACAAA
>MDTB01137029.1_pt1 | contig 17767 bp, 17 predicted proteins | sample 811161 | NCBI WGS metagenome assembly MDTB01 (sample SAMN05326650, study PRJNA326480) | marine metagenome | isolation source: seawater | place: Mediterranean Sea | collected 2009
AGGGCGGAATGAATGTGACTTTGGAAGTTTCAGTTGTAGATGTGATTAGAGCCTTGGCAAATAATACAAATGATGAGAACTTCAATATTGCAATTGCAAATGCTCAGCAAATGCAAAAGAACTCCCAAGATGATTTTGTTACTTTATTTGATTTAGAATACGAAAAACTATCTCCAAACAATGGTTTAGCTGTGTTGTTTATGGCGCAAATGAGAGAAGAGGTTAAAATAAATGCCACTAATAAAGAAGTAGTTACGGTAATAAGAGTAGAGGTAGAGGATGCTATTAGTCGTTCATTCAATATTTTGCGTTCTCGTATCGATAGATTTGGTGTTACCCAACCTAATATTCAAAGGTTAGAAAATTCTGGTAGAATTTTGGTAGAACTTCCTGGAATTAAAGAGCCAGAAAGAGCTAGAAAGCTTTTGCAATCAACTGCTAAATTAGAGTTTTGGGAAACCTATGAGTATGCGCAATTATTATCTTCATTAGAGGATGCTAATCGATATTTAAGAGAAGAATTAGCGCTTAATGACACTACTGCTAAAAAAGAAGTAGAGGAACTTTTATCAACTAATTTAAATACTGCAGAAAATGAAGATGCTTCAACTCTACAAGAAGATACATCTGCTAATTCACTATTGAGTAAGTTAGATGGTGATTCGGCAATTGCTGATACCTCTGATGCGCAACTTTCTTTTGAAGAATTTGCAAAAGAGAATCCGCTTTATGCAGTGCTTTATCCAAATATCGATCAGAATAACAGGCCAAATGAAGGTCCTGTAGTGGGCTATTGCAGCATTAAGGATACTACAGTGCTTAATCAATATTTAGGAGATGTAGAGTTGATGAAAAACTTCCCACTTGATGTAAAATTTGCTTATACGGTTAAGCCATATGATCCTGATGGTAAGTTTATGCAATTGGTAGCCTTAAAACAAAGTGGAAGAGATGGTAAAGCATCATTAGAGGGAGATGTCGTAACAGATGCTAGACAAGAATTCGGCCAATTTAATGCAAATCCTGAGGTGTCTATGACTATGAATTCAGAGGGGGCAAAGCAGTGGAAAAGACTAACGGCAGAAAATATAGGGAAAAGTGTAGCAATCGTTCTAGACGGATTTGTATACTCTTTCCCAACAGTCCAAAGTGAAATTTCAGGAGGTCGTTCTCAAATTACTGGAAACTTTACTATTAATGAGGCTAACGATTTAGCCAATATTCTAAAATCTGGAAAATTACCAGCTCCAGCTCGTATTATTGAGGAAGCCATTGTCGGGCCATCTTTGGGTGAGGAAGCGATAAATGCAGGATTAAAATCATTTATTATTGCACTTGTTATTGTGCTTATTTACATGATTTTTTATTATTCTGGTGCAGGTTTGGTATCTAACATTGCATTGCTGGCTAATATTTTTTTCATATTTGGTGTACTTTCTTCAATTGGAGCAGTATTAACACTACCGGGAATAGCAGGTATAGTGCTAACCATTGGTATGTCAGTAGATGCAAATGTGCTTATTTATGAAAGAATTCGTGAGGAATTAAAAGGAGGAAAAGGAATTCGTTTAGCGATAAAGGATGGTTATAATAATGCCTATAATGCTATTATTGATGCCAATGTTACCACTTTGCTTACGGGGATTGTACTTTACACTTTTGGAACTGGCCCAATTAAAGGATTTGCTACTACTCTTATTATAGGTATCCTTACTTCACTTTTCTCAGCTATCTTTATTACACGCTTAGTGATATCTTGGAGGTTAAATAAAAACAAAGAAGTAAAATTTGCTACCAAACTCACTGATGGTGCATTCAAAAACACAGCTATTGATTTCCTTGGTAAAAGAAAAAGATTTTACATTTTCTCAGCACTTATTATATTAATGGGAATTTTCTCATTGGTAACTAAAGGGTTGAATTATGGAGTTGATTTTGTTGGTGGAAGGTCCTATGTGGTTCGCTTTGATAATACAGTAGATAATGAAAGATTAAGAGCTGAACTGACAACTGTTTTTGTAGATAGTGAAGGATTGAAATATGCTCCTCAGGTAAAAACTTTTGGAGACGATAATCAGGTAAAAGTGACTACTAAATTCATGATAGATGAAAACTCTGCAAACGCAGATGAAATAGTTGAAGCAAAATTGAATGAAGGGCTTGCTAAAATGAGCATGAATTATCAAGTAATGAGTTCGCAAAAGGTCGGCCCAACAATTGCTGATGATATTAAAGATGCTGCAGTATGGTCAATATTTTTCTCTTTGCTTATTATCTTTTTATATATTCTTTTTAGATTTAGAAAATGGCAATTCTCTTTAGGTGCAGTTGCTGCAGTATTTCATGATGTCCTAATTGTGCTTTCTATTTTTTCTGTCTGCTATGGAATAATGCCTTTTTCATTGGAGATTGACCAAGCCTTTATTGCGGCTATTTTAACCATTATAGGATATTCACTTAACGATACGGTTGTTGTTTTTGATAGGGTGAGGGAGTATCTCGGAATGCATAAAAAACGCGAAATTGAAATGGTGATGAATGGTGCACTTAATAGTACTTTAAGTAGAACGATTAATACTTCCATGACTACATTCTTTGTGCTTTTAGTAATATTTATTTTCGGGGGAGAAGTAATTAGAGGATTTATGTTTGCTTTAATGGTGGGTGTGCTTGTAGGAACATATTCTTCACTTTTTGTAGCCTCGCCAATAATGCTTGATACCCTTAAAAGAAAAAATATTAAAGAATAAATAGATTATTTATTTTATATAATAAGCCCTTTACTTAAGAGGGCTTTTTTTATTTTTGCTTTATGTTATTATTTATAGGGGGTGCTGAGATATTAATTATTCTACTTTTTGTTGTGCTTTTTTTTGGTGCCAATAAAATTCCAGAATTGGCAAAAGGATTAGGTAAGGCCATGCGCGAATTGAAAGATGCATCCAATGAGATTAAAAAAGATATTCGCGAAAGCACTAATAAAATAAAAGACGACCTTGATATAGATAAATAATGACGGAGGCATTCTTTTTTATTTTCGGATTCGTATTGCTTTATTTAGGAGGTGAGTCTTTAGTAAAAGGTGCAGTATCTCTTTCAGCTAAGTTAAGAATATCAACATTAATTGTTGGGCTTACAATTATCTCTTTTGCAACTTCTGCTCCAGAACTTTTTGTGAGTTTGCAAGCCGCATTTGAAGGAAAATCAAACATAGCTTTTGGGAATGTTATTGGTTCTAATATTGCTAATATAGCATTGGTATTAGGTCTTACTGCCATGATTTTTAGGGTAAAAATCAGTAAACAAACGCTACAATTCAATTATCCATTTATGCTTCTTTCTTCCATAGCACTAGCGGTTGTTTTGTATTTTACAAATGTATTAAGCACTGCAATTGGTTTTGTATTTATAGCTACATTGCTGTTGTTTTTAGCCTATTTGGTTAAGCAAGCTAAATTAGATAGGGTAACTAATTCGCATCAAGAAGAACAAACAAAATCGTCCATATTGCAGGCTTATGGCGGAATATTATTAGGAATTGTCTTACTCAAATTTGGAGCAGACTGGCTAGTTGAAGGCACTATCTATATTGCAAAATCTTTAAATATTTCTGATAGAATTATTGCCGTCAGTGTATTAGCAATAGGCACAAGTATTCCTGAATTGGCTACTTCTATAGTTGCCGCACTAAAAAAGCAAGAAAATTTAGCTGTTGGCAATCTTATTGGCTCAAATATTTTTAATGTTTTGGCTGTACTTGGTATTACTGCTGCAATAAAACCTTTAACAGTTAATGATCTTCAAATTATATCATTTGATATTTCATGGATGTTAGGCATTTCCTTTGTATTAGGAATTTTTATTTATGTACGGTCTAAATATGTAATTAGTAGAAAAGAAGGTGCTTTTTTGTTTCTGCTTTACTTAGCTTACATTTTCTTTTTAATCAATAAATAAAAAAAGCAGCCAGCTAATGAGTGCCTTTTCCTAATGTTTAAAAATTAATATTAAACTTTTGCTGATTTTACAGTTTGTATAATTCTTGCTGCAATTTTGTAAGGATCTCCATTTGAGGCTGGTCGTCTATCTTCTAACCACCCTTTCCAACCTTGTTCAACTGTTATAATTGGAATTCGGATTGAAGCTCCTCTATCTGAAATTCCATAAGAAAAATCGTTAATGGAAGCTGTTTCATGTAAACCTGTTAGTCTTTGTTCATTGTATTCCCCATAAACTGCAATATGTTCATTTGTAACAGGTCGGAATGCTTCACATATTTTCTCATAGGTTTTTTGATTGCCACATTCCCTCAAAGTAGAATTAGAAAAATTAGCATGCATCCCTGAGCCATTCCAATCTCCTTTTATAGGTTTTGGATGGTATTCTATGTAATAATTGTAGTCTTCTGTGAGTCTATCTAGCAAATATCTTGCTACCCAAAGTTCGTCTCCTGCTCTTTTGGCGCCTTTTGCAAACAATTGAAATTCCCATTGTCCGCATGCAACTTCTTGGTTTATACCTTCAAAATTAATTCCAGCTTCTATACAAATGTCAGCATGTTCTTCTACCAAATTTCTGCCATGGGTGTTTTTCCCTCCTACAGAGCAATAGTACAATCCTTGGGGTCCTGGATAGCCGCCCAAAGGAAAGCCTAATGGTAATTGAGTGTCTACATCCATTATAAAATATTCTTGTTCAAATCCGAACCAGAAATTATTATTGTCATCATCAATTTGTGCTCTTGCGTTTGATTGATGAGGCGTCCCGTCTGCATTCAAGACCTCAGTCATTACCAAAAAGCCATTTACTCTTTCTGGATCAGTAAAAATAGCAACAGGTTTTAATAAACAATCAGATGAATTTCCTTCTGCTTGTTGGGTTGAACTTCCATCAAAAGACCAAATAGGACAGTCCTCTAATTTACCACTAAAATTATTTACCACTTTGGTTTTGCTTCTCATGTTTTGAGTAGGAGCGTAACCATCAAGCCATATATATTCAAGTTTGGATTTTGCCATTTTTTTTATTTTAGAATTAGTAATTTTCTTTAACAATTACAAAAAAACAATTTTTTATTTTTCACTTAATTATTTGAACAGTTCGTTTTTGCTTGACTTATCAAAACTTTATTAACAAATGATTGTTTTATTAAAATATAGCATTTTATTGTATTTGTAAATTATTCTTTATTTTAGCAAAGTTTTAAAAAATGAAAAAGATGAATAATTTCTTAAAAATCATATTGTTGAATTTATGCTTCCTTGTAGCATTACAAGTTGGCGCTCAAAGCAGCAATTATTCCAAAACTAAAAAGGCGGATAAAGCATTTTTGGTAGAACAGTACTACAAAGCTGCTGACCTTTACAAGAAAGCATATAAAAAAACCAAGAATAGGGCATTAAAGGCAGAAATCACTTTTAAGCAAGCAGAATGTTATCGATTAACCGGATTGGATAGAGATGCAAAACGAGCTGAAAGTTATTATAAAAGAGCAATAAAAGCCAAATATCCTGATGTTATTGTGTATTTAAGGTATGCAGACATGTTGAAGAAGAATGCCAAATACTCAGAAGCATTAGAGCAATATAAAAAATATGTAAAGCTTAACCCTACTGATATTAGAGGAGAAAAGGGAGTAAAATCTTGTAAATTAGCTGTTGACTGGGAAGCAAATCCTACGCGTTATAAAGTTGCAATTATGCCTATTGTAAATTCTAGATATGCCGATTTTTCCCCTGCATTTGGAAATAAAGAATATACAGAAATTTATTTTGCGTCTTCGAGAAAAGGCTCAACCGGAACTGAACTGGACGAAAGAACAGGGGAGAGCTTCATGGATATTTACAAAACAAGAATTGATAAAAAGGCAAAATGGAGATCTCCTGTTCCAGAAATGGAAACTATAAACACAGAAGCAAATGAAGGTCCAATGTATTTGAATGAAAGAGGAAGTGTGATGTATTTTACAAAATGTAAAGTAGAAAAGAAAAAACAATTGGGATGCGATATTTTCGTATCACAAAGGAAAGGTAAATTGTGGGCAGAAGCCCAAAAGTTGCAAATAAAAGTAGATAGTGGAGCAAGTGTTGGGCATCCTGCTATAACGGATGATGAAAATATGATTTTCTTCTCTTCCGATCAGAAAGGAGGATATGGAGGGAAAGATCTTTGGGTGGTGCAAAAAATCAAAAGAAATCAATGGAGTGAACCTATGAATTTAGGTCCAGCTATTAATACTTCAGGAGACGAAATGTTTCCTTTTGTCCATGTTGACGGGACATTGTATTTTGCTTCTGACGGCCATATTGGAATGGGTGGATTGGATATTTATAAATCAGTTCCAGATAGCAATTTGAGTTTTACTTCTGTTGTCAACTTAAAATCACCAGTCAATTCTTCTGGAGATGATTTTGGTATGATTATTGAAAGAAAAGATGAAAGGGGTTATTTTACTTCCAATAGGGCTGGCGGAAAAGGAGGAGATGATATTTATCAATTTGAATTGCCGCCACTTAAATTTACACTTCAAGGTGTTGTGACAGATTCAAAAACCGGAGCAATTCTAACAGATGCTAATGTGCAACTTGTTGCTGCTGATGGGTATTCAGATGATAAAAAGACGGACAATACTGGATCGTACAATCATAAAATTAAACCAATTACTTCTTACGAATTGGTAACTTCCTTAGAGGGTTATTTGAAGAAAAAGAAAACAATGACAACTATTGGAGTTGACAAAAATACTGACTTTGTAATTGATTTTGAGTTGGACCCTGTTGTGAGAGAAATCGTACTACCAAAAATAGAGTACGACTATGCTAAGTGGGATTTAAGAGAGCAATCAATTCAGGATCTAGATGCGCTTATCATTACTTTGAATGAGAATCCTAATATTACAATTGAGTTGCGTTCACATACAGATTATAGAGGAACAGATAAACAGAATCAAATTCTTTCTCAAAAAAGAGCAGATGCTTGTATTAACTATTTAATTGAAAATGGCATTGCTGCAGATCGTTTAACTGCATCTGGAATGGGTGAAACAGAGCCTTATGTAATGGAACGTAATGATGCAAAACTGAAAGAAGGAGATGTGCTTTCAAAAGCATTTATTGATAATTTGAGAAGAGGAAAGCATAAAGAACAAGCGCATCAATACAATAGAAGAACAGCTTTTAAGGTAGTGCGACAGGATTATGTTCCGCCAAAGCCAATAGAAGAGGAAAAAGAGGTAGAAGGCCCAACCATTGAGTTGAAAGATGTTAAAAATGAAGAAGAAAAAGCAACTGATCAAGATAAGTAAATCATATATAATATACAAAAAAGCGTCCTTTTTTAGGGATGCTTTTTTATTTACAAAAAATGACAAACGATAGATACAATCAAAGGGGAGTTTCAGCCGACAAGGAAGATGTGCATAATGCTATAAAGCATGTAGATAAAGGGCTTTTTCCAAAAGCATTCTGCAAAATTGTTCCAGATTATTTAAGTAAAGATGAAGAGTATTGTTTAATCATGCATGCGGATGGAGCGGGCACAAAATCTTCATTAGCATATATGTATTGGAAAGAGACAGGAGATTTGTCAGTTTGGAAAGGAATTGCTCAAGATGCTCTAATTATGAACATTGACGATCTGCTTTGTGTTGGGGCAACTGAAAATATTATGCTTTCTTCTACTATTGGAAGAAACAAAAACCTTATTGGAGGAGATGTTCTTTCTGCAATAATAAATGGTACAGAAGAACTAATTGAGGAGTATAAAAAATATGGTATAAGTATCATTTCAACTGGAGGAGAAACAGCTGATGTTGGGGATTTAGTGCGTACTATAATTGTAGATTCAACAGTTGTTGCTAGAATGAAAAGAAGTGATGTTATTGATAATGCAAATATAAAAGCAGGAAATGTAATTATAGGTTTGTCTTCTTCTGGAAAGGCGACTTATGAGAGGGAGTATAATGGAGGAATGGGAAGTAATGGACTCACATCCGCTCGACATGATATTTTTTCAAAAATATTAGCAGAAAAATATCCTGAAAGTTTTGATTCTTCTATGCCACAAGATTTAGTATATTCTGGAACCAAGAAACTAACGGATAAAATAGATGGAACATCTTTAGATGCAGGAAAATTAGTTTTGTCTCCAACGCGTACTTATGCACCTGTAATAAAAGGAATTTTAGATAAATTTAGAAGTAAAATTGATGGAATGATTCATTGTAGTGGTGGGGCTCAAACAAAAGTACTTCATTTTGTAAAGGATATTCATATTATAAAAGATAATATGTTTGAATTACCTCCATTGTTTAAAATGATTCAAGAAGAATCTTCAACAGATTGGAAAGAGATGTATAAAGTATTCAATATGGGACACAGAATGGAATTATATGTTCCTCAAGAAATTGCGAATGAGATCATTTCTATATCTAATTCTTATGATATTGATGCACGAATAGTAGGTAGAGTGGAGAACTCTGAAACAGGAAAAAAATTAACAATCCGTTCCGAATTTGGGACATTTGAATATTTAAGATGCTAGATAAATTAAGTGCAATAAACGATAGGTATCTAGAAGTAGAACAACTTATATCTTCCCCTGATGCTATGAATGATATGAAGCTCTATGTGCAACTCAGCAAGGAATACAAAGATTTAGAGTCTATTGTAAAAGCTTATAAGGAATACAAGAATCTAGTAGAAAATATTGATGAAGCGAAAGACATTATAAATAATTCTGATGATGTAGAGATGAAAGAGATGGCTAAAATGGAGTTGGATGAAAATTTGACAAGAAAGGAGCAAATGGATGAGGACATCAAAGTTTTACTTATTCCTAAAGATCCTGCTGATGCCAAAAATGCAGTAATGGAAATTAGAGCAGGAACTGGAGGTGATGAGGCTAGTATTTTTGCTGGAGATTTGTATAAAATGTATACTTCTTATGCTTCTGCTAAAGGTTGGAAAACAGAATTGGTAGATGTGGCAGATGGAACAGTTGGTGGATATAAAGAAATCATCTTTAATATTAATGGAGAGAATGTGTATGGTCAGCTGAAATTCGAATCTGGGGTGCATAGGGTGCAAAGAGTTCCTGAAACCGAAACACAAGGAAGGGTACATACTTCAGCAGCAACAGTTATTGTTTTGCCAGAGGCAGAAGAATTTGACATTGAGTTAAAATCAGCTGATATCAGAAAAGATACTTATTGCTCTTCTGGTCCTGGTGGACAGTCGGTAAACACTACTTATTCTGCGGTTCGTTTAACCCATATTCCAACAGGAGTAGTTGCACAATGTCAAGACCAAAAATCCCAACATAAAAATTACGATAAAGCTTTAAAAGTTTTGCGCTCTCGTATTTATGAAATGGAGCTTCAAAAAAAGTTGGAAGAGGATGCGAAAAATAGAAAAACCATGGTTTCTTCTGGAGATAGGTCGGCTAAAATTAGAACTTATAATTATCCTCAAGGAAGGGTGACAGAGCACAGAATTGGGTTAACTAAATATAATCTACAAGCAACAATGACGGGAGATATTCAAGAGTTTATTGATGAGTTGCAACTGGCAGAAAATGCAGAAAAACTAAAAGAAGGCACCATATCAGATGAATAGAGAAGAGCTCATAAATCAGATTAAAGAAAAACGCTCATTTTTGTGCATTGGTCTCGATACAGACATCAAAAAAATCCCTAGCTATTTACTAGATAATAAGGATCCTATTTTTGAGTTTAACAAACAAATCATTGATGCTACTAAAGATTTATGTGTTGCCTACAAACCCAACATTGCTTTTTATGAAAGTATGGCGGAAAGTGGGTGGAATTCACTACAAAAAACTTTAGCCTATATTCCAAAAGATATTTTTACAATTGCAGATGCAAAAAGAGGAGATATAGGAAATACTTCTCAAATGTACGCTCGTGCATTTTTTGAGAACATGAACTTTGATGCTATTACAATAGCTCCTTATATGGGAGTAGATTCTGTTATTCCATTTTTAGCATTCGAAAATAAATGGGCGATTATTCTGGCGCTCACTTCCAATAAAGGTAGTTTAGATTTTCAGCAAATAAAAAGTGAAAAAGGAAAACAACTGTTTGAGCAAGTTCTGGAAACCTCTAAAAATTGGGGAACGGACAAAAATATAATGTACGTTGTTGGCGCTACAAGATCAGAGCAGCTTTCAGAAATCAGAAAAACAATACCAAATCACTTTTTATTAGTTCCAGGAGTAGGAGCTCAAGGCGGAAGTTTAGAAGAAGCTGCTAAATACGGAATGAATGATGATTGTGGTATTTTAGTAAATTCTTCTAGAGGAATCATCTATGCAGGAGATGGTATTCATTTTTCAGAGCAAGCAAGAGAAGAAGCTAAAAAATTGCAGCACAAAATGGATTTTTTACTTTCAGAAAAGGGACTCTAAAATACTATTTTGTACACAAGATACCCTACCCACTCATGAATAATGGATTCCCATTTTTCAAAACTTTTCGAGTTAGGTAAAAGCAAATATTCAAGCTGAAGGTTTCTATTACTATTGGTGTTGTCAGTTGAGAATGAAGCTACTTCTATTCCTGCTTTTTCAAAGCAAAATATGGCCCTTTTCATGTGTAGTGCTGAGGTGATTAGTAAAACAGATTTATTTTGAAAATCACGCTTCAGTATTTCGGCTGATAAAAAAGCGTTTTCTTTTGTGTTGCGTGATTTGTTTTCAATAATGATATCATCATCAGGAATACCATTTTCAATCAGATGATTTCTCATGATAAAAGCTTCTTTATATTGATTTTTTATCAACATCCCACTTCCACCACTTATTAGAATCTTATTGATGATTCCTTTGCGGTAGAGTTTTTCAGTATAAATTAAACGATCTGCATTTTTATTAAAGTTGACAGTATTGGTTTTAGAATCGAATGCTGACATGCCGCCAAGCACAACACCAACATCATATTTTGTTTGGATATTTTCTATACTAAATGTTTCATGCTCCCAAAGACTAGATATTTCATCACAAATAAAGGTATTGCTAAAAAACCAAAAAGTAAAAACAGATAAAAGCAATATTTTTTTTCTACTTTTTTTAAGTAATACTGCAATAATTAGCATTAAGAAAACCCAAACTATTGGACGGATTAAAAAAGCCAGTATTTTTGAGAGTATAAAAAACATAAATTGTCGTTCAAAAGTAATGGAAAATCTTTAGAAGCAGATTATTACTGCAGTAAAAAAATTAACTAAATTGCAGGCATATAATTTGTAATAGATAGTGTTTGAAATAGTAAAAAATTTCTTTAACAAACAATTCTTTGGCGTTTGTTCTTGGTGGGCTGATATGCTAGGTATAAAAGCTTCCTTTATTCGTTTGGTTTTTATTTACGCTACCTTCACTAATGCACTAACAATTTTGATATATTTGTTCATGATATTCTTGTTAAGATTAAGCCATCATTTAAAATATAGAAAACGAAAAAGTGTTTTTGATTTATAGTATTTATGGATAACCTGCAAATCACACTCACTATCATACTTTTAGTAATTGAAGTAGCTGCTTTTGCATGGCTGATAATTGATATTCAAAAATCTAAAAGGAAACAAGATAAAATTATTGAATTGGAAAGACAGATTTTACAAGTTGAGAATACTATTATAGAGCTTGAACAAAAGATAAGTGACAAGATTGATATTTTAATTAAATTACAAAAAAATGACTGAAAGAAAAGTGTTAGGTATTTGCGCTTGGCTTGCTGATAAATTTGGATTGGATGTAGGTGGAGTTAGAATTTTATTTGTTGCAGCAGCAATTTTTGGATTCGGATCACCAGTTATTATTTATCTAATATTATACTTAATAAAGCCTGACAACTATTAATGAAAATACTGATTACAGGTAGTAATGGGTTGTTAGGTCAGAAACTTCTATACAAATTAAGGATTGATGATTCAGTGGACTTAGTAGCAACTTCTAAAGGAGAGAATAGGGTTACAGTAAGAGATGGCTACGCTTATCATTCCCTAGACATCACCAATAAAGCAGCATTAGAGGAGCTCATTTCGACACAAAAGCCAGATGTTGTTATCAATACGGCAGCCATGACAAATGTTGATTTGTGTGAGGATAAAAAAGAATCTTGTGATGTCTTAAATGTAGATGCTGTTCAGTATTTGGCAAATGCATGTGCTCGCATAGATGCACAACTTATTCATATCTCAACTGATTTTATTTTTGATGGAGAGGATGGTCCATATACAGAAGAAGATATGCCTAATCCGCTTTCTTATTATGGATTATCTAAATTGAAATCTGAGCAGTTATTACAAGTACATTCAGTAAAATGGACGATTCTTAGAACCATAATTGTTTTTGGGGTAGGAGAGAATTTAAGTAAAGGAAATATTGTGCTTTGGGCGAAGGAAGCTTTAGCTAAAGGAGATTCTTTAAATATTATTGATGATCAATTCCGGGCTCCAACTCTGGCAGAGGATTTAGCAGATATCTGTATATTAGCTGCCAAGAAAAAAGCATTGGGGATTTTTAATGCATCTGGTAAAGATATTATGAGTATTTATGAAATAGTAGAAAGAGTAGCTAAATACTATGGAAACTCAACAAATAATTTAAATAAGATAAGTACGGCAACACTTAATCAAAAAGCAGTAAGACCTCCAAAAACGGGATTCATTTTGGATAAATCAATAAATGAATTAGGATATAGACCTCACTCATTTGAAGAGTGTTTAGCTATAATGGATGAGCAATTAAAAACAATACATTAATAATGAAAAAAAGACTGCTAAATCAGATAATAATAGTTTATTGATACACTGAAATACTAAGTAATTTTATAAAATAATATGACAAAAAAAATATCACTTTTAACTTTAATGCTTATCTCTGCTTTTGCTTCAAAAGCAGCTACATTAAGCGAAACAATAGATAGCTTTTTTAAGCCTATTGTAGAGAACTATTTAGTACCTGTTATTTTTTGGGACCCTATAAGAGCAATGGGCTTTGATGTAGGAGCTAGCGTGCCTATTGTAGTAGTATGGTTAGTTTTTGGTGCTATTTACTTTACTTTTAGAATGAATTTTATAAATTTTAGAGGATTTAAACATGCTATTGGTTTAGTAAAAGGAGATTATGATGATCCAAATGATAAAGGAGAGGTTTCACACTTCCAGGCATTAACAACTGCTCTTTCAGCAACTGTTGGTTTAGGTAATATAGCAGGTGTTGCTATTGCAATTTCTATTGGAGGGCCTGGAGCTACTTTTTGGATGATAATAGCTGGACTCCTTGGAATGTCAGCAAAATTTGTAGAATGTACCTTAGGTGTAAAATACCGAAAACTAGATGAGAATGGTGAGGTATCAGGAGGTCCAATGTATTATTTGCGTGATGGTTTAGCTAAATATAATATGCCACGATTTGGTAAAGTCTTAGCTATTTTATTTGCAATACTTTGTATTGGAGGTTCTTTTGGAGGTGGTAATATGTTTCAAGCTAATCAAGCTTATGCTCAAGTAGCTGGGCAGTTCCCATTCTTAGCTGGAAATGGTCCTATGTTTGGTTTGATATTATCTATTTTAGTAGGTGCTGTTATTATTGGTGGGATTAAATCTATTGCAAATGTTACAGAAAAGATCGTGCCTTTTATGGCTGCTTTATATGTCGGTACTGCATTAATTATTATTTTAATGAATATAACAGAAGTTGGTAATGTATTTGCTTTAATATTTAAAGGTGCTTTTGCTCCAGCAGCTGGTTTAGGTGGTATAATAGGAGTTCTTGTCCAAGGATTTAGAAGGGCAGCTTTTTCAAATGAAGCTGGTGTTGGTTCTGCTTCTATCGCGCATGCAGCAGCTAAAACAAATGAGCCAGTATCTGAAGGAATAGTTGCCCTATTGGAGCCTTTTATTGATACAGTTGTTATTTGTACTATGACTGCACTTGTACTAATTATAACAGGATTTCATAATGTGCAAGGAGTGGAGGGTGCTCAAATGACTTCTCAAGCTTTTGGATCTGTATTTTCTTGGTTTCCTTATTTATTAGTAATTGCTATTTTCTTATTTGCTTTCTCTACTATGATTTCATGGTCTTATTATGGACTAAAATCGTGGACATTCTTATTTGGTAAAACTAAATTTTCAGAGTATTCATATAAAGTATTATTTCTTCTATTTATTATCATAGGTTCTTCCGTAAAATTAGGAGCAGTACTAGATTTCTCTGATATGATGATATTAGCAATGGCATTTCCAAATATTATTGGTTTAATAATTTTATCTAAAGAGATTCGTATTGATTTAGATGATTATTATAGTAGATTAAAGTCTGGTGTTATTAAGAAGTTTAAATAGTTTTTAAAAAGACCTATGATTAGTCAGAAAATAGATTTAGCTATTAGGCAAGTACCTAACTTCCCAAAACCTGGAATTAATTTTAAAGACATAACTCCTCTTTTTTTAGATTCTGGGCTTTCTTGTGAGATTGTTGATGCTTTTATAGAGAGATTACAAGGTCAAAAGGTTGATGCTATTGTCGGTATTGAAAGTAGAGGTTTTCTATTTGGTTTTTTACTTGCTAATAGAATGGGGATACCTTTTGTTCTAATTAGAAAGGTGGGTAAATTACCTGGAGAAACTTTAAAATACAAGTATGATTTAGAGTATGGTTCTGCAGAAGTTGAAGTTCATAAATCAGATATACAAAAAGATTTGAATATTGTAATACATGATGATTTATTAGCAACCGGAGGCACAGCTTGTGCAGCAGCTGCACTTATTCAGCAATTAGACGCAAAAGTAGTAGGATTTGCATTTGTAGTTTCGCTTGACTTTCTAAATGGAAAAGAAAAATTAATACAGTATTCAGACAATATTATTAGTCTGAAAGATTATTAACGATATGGATTTTAATACAAACGAAAATCAAAAAATGATTGCTGATATGATTCAGCAATTTGGCAAACAACACATAACGCCCTTTTTTCGGGAATGGGATGACAATCAAACCTTTCCAGTACATGTTTTTAAAAAATTAGGAGAGTTGGGGCTTATGGGGGTTTTGGTGCCTACTGAATATGGTGGTTCAGGATTTACTTATAATGAGTATGTAACCGCTATTGAGCAGCTTTCTGTTCTTGATCCTTCTATTGGGCTTTCTATGGCTGCTCATAATTCTCTTTGCGCTGGACATATCTTACAATTTGGAAATCAGCAACAAAAGCAAAGGTGGCTACCAAAATTAGCAAATGCTGATTGGATTGGTGCTTGGGGATTAACCGAGCACAATACCGGTTCCGATGCTGCCAGCATGGCAACTACTGCTGTAAAAGATGGTGATTGTTGGGTTCTTAATGGAGCTAAGAATTTTATTACACACGGTATTTCTGGAGATATTGCAGTAGTCATTGCGCGTACAGGAGAAAAAGGAGATGCGCATGGGATGACCGCTTTTGTGGTTGAAAAAGGATCAGCAGGTTTTAGTTCAGGTAAAAAGGAGGATAAACTAGGGATGCGTGCTTCTGAAACAGCTGAAATTATATTTGATAATTGCAGAGTTCCACATACTAATGTTTTAGGAGAGGTTGGGGAAGGATTTATTCAGTCTATGAAGGTATTGGATGGAGGAAGAATTTCTATAGCAGCATTAGGGTTAGGTATTGCTAAAGGAGCGTATAAAGCAGCATTGCAATATTCCAAAGAAAGATATCAGTTTGGCAAGCCTATATCGCATTTTCAAGCTATCGCTTTTAAATTAGCTGATATGGCAACAGAAATTGAAGCTGCAGAATTGCTCATTTATAATGCAGCTGATAAAAAGAATAACGGGCAGCAAATGACAAAAGAGGGGGCTATGGCAAAGTATTATGCGTCAGAGATTGCAGTAAAAATAGCTAATGATGCAGTACAAGTACTAGGGGGGTATGGTTATACTAAAGACTTTCCTGTTGAGCGATTTTATAGAGATGCAAAGCTTTGTACTATTGGAGAAGGTACTTCAGAAATTCAGAAGTTAGTAATCTCTACACAAATTTTAAAATAATATTTGTTTGTATCGATTTATTTGTATTTTTGCAGCCCAAATTAAATTAGTAGCATGATAATTATTCCAGTAAAAGAAGGAGAGCAAATTGATAGAGCCTTAAAGAGATTCAAAAAGAAATTCTTAAAAACAGGGACTTTGAAACAACTGCGCTCGAGAAAGCAGTTTACCAAAAAATCAGTAATTTTAAGAGAACAAAAACTAAAAGCTGCTTACTCTCAGAAACTACTTCAAGAAGAAGAGTAGTACTTAAATTTCATTTTTTTCTTGTAAATCCTTACTTTTTTTGTATATATTCGTATACCTTCAAAAGTTGATTTATGCACAAGGAAAAATTTCTTCATTATCTTCTTCACGAAAAACGCTACTCTAGGCATACTATTAAATCTTATGAAACCGATTTGCAGCAGTTCGTTCTCTTTCTAGCTGACGAATTTCAAGTATCATCTGCTAAAAAGGTGAATTTCCAATTGGTAAGAAGTTGGATTGCTAGTTTGCTAAATAATAATATTTCTCCTCGTTCAGTAAATAGGAAAATAACTACCCTGAAAACATATTTTCGTTTTCTAATAAATGAGGATGTTATTAGTATTAGTCCTATGCAAAAAATTATTGGACCAAAAACGCCAAAAAAGTTAGCTGTCTTTGTAGAAGAAATAAAAATGGATGATCTTTTTAATAAAGTTGAATTTGGAAAGGGTGATGTGGCTGAAAGAGATCGTCTAATTTTGGAGCTTTTTTATTTTACTGGCATGCGATTGTCAGAACTTATCAATCTCAAAAAGAGAGATGTAGATTCTTCAAATAGCACTATTCGAGTATTAGGAAAAAGAAATAAAGAGAGGTTAATTCCTATAACGCCTTATATTTTAGACAAAATAAAAACGATAAATAACTCAAATAAAAGTACCTTTTTATTCGTTGCAAAAAAGGGGGGGCAAATTTCATCAAAACAAGTCTATCGGCTAGTTAAGAAATATTTAGGGATGGTAACTTCTTCAGATAAAAAAAGCCCACATATTTTGCGGCACACTTTTGCGACTCATATGCTTAATAATGGCGCGGACATTAATGCAGTAAAAGAGCTTTTAGGACATGCCAATCTTAGTGCAACAGAAGTTTATACACATAACACTATTGAAAAATTAAAAACTGTTTATAAACAAGCTCATCCTAGAGCATAAAAACCAAATATTATGACTATCAATATCCATTCTATTCACTTTCATGTTGATAATAATCTCCAAGATTTTATAGAGAAGAAGATTAACAAATTACTAAAATTAGATAAAAAAATAATATCCACTGATGTATTTCTAAAATTCAGTAAAGCAGATTCTTACTCTAATAAAATAGCGGAAATTAAACTGAAATACCCTGGTTCTAAATTTTTTGCAAAAAGACAAACTGACACATTTGAAGAATCTACTATGCAAGTTTTACAAGCATTGCGTAAACAAATCTTAAAAAATAAAGCAAAAAAGTAGAATATTACTAGATTAAAACTATTTTATAAAAAATCTGTTTTATTGTTTGGTTAAAATAAAAAAACTTTAATACATTTGCAACCCCTTTTTAAGGGCATTAGTTCTTTGTTATTTAATAGGAAGAGTGATTGCCGATATAGCTCAGTTGGCTAGAGCAGCTGATTTGTAATCAGCAGGTCGTGGGTTCGAGTCCCTCTATCGGCTCTTATTTAGCCGGGGGAGATACT
>MDTB01172560.1_pt1 | contig 17764 bp, 22 predicted proteins | sample 811161 | NCBI WGS metagenome assembly MDTB01 (sample SAMN05326650, study PRJNA326480) | marine metagenome | isolation source: seawater | place: Mediterranean Sea | collected 2009
AGCATCTATTGTTTCAGTAGCAGTTACCATTACGTCATTAGCTATTAACACTTTTATAACGTCCACACTTCTTACAGCCATTCTATTTGCTAATTCCTGAACAGTAATAAACTCAGGAATAATTACTTCTCTTATAATTTTTTTCTGAGGTATGTCTTTTTTTAACTCATTCTCTAATGCTTTTTTTTCTTTTTCTCGAGCTCTCCTTACAGAAGCTAGACTTCTTTGTCTTTCTTCATCCGCAAATGCTTGCTGTATAGTAATTTTTCCACTTTTTCTTCTAACTTCCTTCTTACCTAATGAAAGTTGCTTCTTTAAATCTGCCCTACCCTTTTTATTAGAGCTTTTTCTTAATTTTTCATCGTCAGCGTTGACTAAGTTCTTAACGACAGAAGATTTATTAACTAATCCACTCTTAGCTTCCTGTTCCTTTATTGGTAAATTAGTAGCCTCCATACTTTTAATATTATTAGTAAATTTGTTTTTATTTGTATCAGACTCCTTAAATTTTTCTTCTTGAATATTACTTTTTTTCTCTTCCTCTTCTGCTAACTCAAGAGCTCTTTTTCTTGCATTTAACTCTATGTCAGATAAATTATCTTTATCTTTAAAATTATTTTTTTCATTTTCAGTAATTTTACTATTTACATCAGCAGAGGTATCTCTAACAATTTGTTCTTTAGACATTTCAGACATAGAACCTGTTTTTTCTCTTTTAAAAGTTCTAACTTTTTTTACTTCTACTGCGACAGATTTGATCCTTCCATGGCTGAAAGACTGTCTGACTGTTCCACCTTCTATAGTCTTTCTCAATTCAAGCTTGCCTGGAGTAACTAACCCAAGTTTTTTCATCTTAACTTCGTTTTTTTCACTTTTATTTTCAGACATCATTTTACCAGTTAAAGTTAGTATACACCTAAATATTATATTTACTTAACATTATCTTCTTTTTTCGTCTCGTCTTCTTCTTTTGCTTTATCCTCTTCAACAAACCAATGTTCTCTTGCTTTCATAATAATTTTGTTAATTTCCTCAACATTTGGGGCTTTATCATCAAGTATTTCTTTTAGTTCGTCTGCAGATAAATCAGCCAGATCATCTCTCGATTTTATACTAGCTTTTCCAAGAGCAATCAACATCTCTGGCTCTAATCCTATTATATTTGAAACTTCGTCAGAAACACCAAGCTTTTTTCTTTCATTATCCATATCTTCACTTCTATCTGTAATAAATGCAACTGCTCTATTTCTAAGTTCCTCTGCAAGTTTGTCATCAAAGCCCTCTATGTCTTGTAGCTCTTTTAAAGGAACATAAGCAACTGCTTCTACCGATGTAAAGCCTTCTGTAACTAATAAGTGGGCAATTACTTCATCAATAACTAACGCGTCAATTAAGTCTTTTGAATTACTTTTAAAGTCCTCTAATCTTCTTTCAGACTCAGAACCCTCAGTTAAAATTGCTATATCCCATCCAGATAGTTGTGATGCTAATCTGACATTTTGACCTCTTCTACCAATTGCTAAACTCAATTGATCATCTGGAACTACTACTTCAACTTTTTTATTTTCTTCATCTAAAACCACCTTTGCTACTTCAGCTGGAGATAATGCGTTAACTAAAAAAGTTGCCGCGTCTTCTGAATATGGAATGATATCGATTTTTTCTCCTTGTAGTTCATTAACTACAGATTGGACTCTACTTCCACGCATTCCTACGCATGCACCTACTGGATCAATAGTATTATCTTTAGATATTACTGATATTTTTGCCCTACTTCCAGGATCTCTTGCTACAGATTTAATGTTTATGATTCCGTCATATATCTCTGGCACTTCCTGTGTAAAAAGTGAATGCATAAACTCATTGCAAGTTCTTGAAACAAATATTTGAGGGCCTTTAATATCTTTTTTAACTTCTGTTATATAAGCTCTTATCCTATCTCCTGTTCTAAAACTTTCCCTAGGAATTGTTTCATCTCTTCGCATATAGGCCTCAGCTCTTCCGAGATCGACTATAACATTACCATATTCAACTCTCTTTACCAGACCATTTACTATATCCCCTGCACGGTCTTTATATTCTTCATATTGTCTTTCTTTCTCTGCTTCTTTAACCCTTTGTATAATTACCTGCTTAGCAGTCTGTGCAGCCACTCTTCCTAAATCTATTGGAGGCAAAGGATCAAAAAAACAATCACCTATTTTTATATTAGGATCTCTATTTTTACCCTCTTCAAAAGTAATTTGCTGTGCTGCATTTTCAATATTCTCTACAACTTGAAGTACTCTAGTAAGTTTAATTTCACCCGACTTTCTATCTATTTCTGCTTTTATTTCTAGCTCTTGACCATATTTTCTTTTAGCAGCGGTTTGTATTGCTTGTTCCATCGCTTCTATAACTAAATTCTGTTCTATAGACCTATCTCTTGCCACAGCCTCTGCAATTTGTAATAACTCTGGCCTTCTAATTGCCATCATGTCTATATTATCCATTCTTAAATCCTTTATTTTACATAATTAATTAGCTTTAAACTCCAGGTGATGATACCTCCAAAGTATATGATTCTTTAATTGCATCTTCAACATCGAGAATAAAACTTAATTTTTTACTTGCTCTTTGACAGTCAATTATTTTAATTGCCTGTTTATCTTTTCTTTCTATAAAGACTTTTAATATCTTATCTTTATTCTCTTTTAATTCTAATTTAATCAAATTATAGCCCAAACTATTTAAGGCTGGTTCTACTAAACTTTTTAAATTCAAAATTTATCCTACTTCTTATATTATACTAGTCGTACAATGACAACATATAGATTTATCTATACATTAACATCATGTAGCATTTAATTAAATATTATTATTTACATATTAATTAATACCTTCTAAATTTTTTTTATTATCAAATATTTTGGTTTTATTCCTTGTAGCATAGCCTTTTTTTCATATCTAGTGGATATTATAGTATTTGGCCTAATTAAAGATTCTTTATATTGAAATCTACTATGATTAATAAAACCAAATTGTATTTCTTCTAAATAACTCTTGTGATCAGTTGCTATATGAATTACTCCATTTTTCTTTAAAATATTTGCAAATATATCCAAAATAGAATTCTTAAGTAATCTTCTTTTATGATGTTTTTTTTTTTGGCCATGGGTCTGGGAATAGAATGAATATCTTATTTAAATAATCGCTTGGCAACGTATTAATTAATATATTGGCATCTTCAGTATATAATTTTACCCTATGATAATCTTCTTTATTGATATTAGTAATTAAATTAGCTACACCATTTATATAAGGCTCACATCCTATTATATTGACAAACTTATTCATCTTTAACTGAAATAAAAAGTTTTCTCCCATTCCATAACCTATTTCTAGCCAAGTTTCATTATGTTTTTCCAAAAATAAACTATTGAATTTATTATCATCCGACTTGAAATTAATATTAAATTGCATTAGAGGAAGCAATTTATTTAAGTTGTCTTTTTTTTTTTGACTTAATTTAGGACCTTTTTTCCTTCCATAATAATTATTATTTGATATTTCTAAATTCATTTACTTTATCTATCTTTTCCCATGAAAAACCTCCTTCATCATCTACTCTTCTTCCAAAATGACCAAAACTTGCAGTTCTCTTATAAATAGGTTTAGACAATAACAAGGTATTTTTAATACCTTTAGGAGTTAAGTCAAATATATCCATAATGGCCTGCTCAATCCTAGAGTTTTCTAAACTAGCAGTATTATGAGTATCTAAATATACTGCAATAGGTTTAGCAACTCCAATAGCATAAGCTAATTGTAAAGTGCATTTTTTTGCAATACCAGAGGCTACTATGTTTTTTGCAATATATCTGGCCATATAAGCACCCGAACGATCTACTTTAGAAGGATCTTTTCCGGAAAAGGCTCCTCCTCCATGGGGACAAACTCCTCCGTAAGTGTCAACAATAATTTTCCTACCTGTAAGGCCAGCATCTCCATGAGGACCACCTATTTCAAAATTACCTGTTGGATTGACATAAAAATTTTCTATAGGACACATCCATCCTTCAGGCAAAACAAGCTTAACTATTGGCAAAACTTGTTCATAAATGTCAGATTGAGAAATATTTGCTTTATGTTGTATAGATACTACAATTGAATGAGCTCCTATTGGCTTATTATCTTTATAAATAAGAGAAACTTGCGACTTAGCGTCTGGTCCTAAACCTTTAATATCTCCTGATAGTCTCTTTTCTCTCATAATTCTTAGAATATCGTGGCTAAACTGAATTGGAGCTGGCATATATTCTTTAGTCTCATCTGAAGCATAACCAAACATTATTCCTTGATCACCTGCTCCCTCCTCTTTATTTTCATTCGCATCAACACCCTTACTTATATCTTGAGATTGTTCATGTAGATTTATGTCTACATCAACTTTATCCCAATGAAATGTGTCTTGTTCATAACCAATATCTTTGATTACATCTCTTACTATTGACTCTATAGCTTTATTATCTACGTTCTCTAAATTTTTATCTCCTCTTACTTCACCAGCTATAAAAACTTTATTTGTAGTCACCATTGTTTCACATGCAACTCTGGCTAAATCAGAATTTTCACAATTCCCAAGATAATAATCAACAATAGCATCAGAGATTTGATCACATATCTTGTCTGGATGCCCTTCAGAAACACTTTCACTTGTAAAAATATAATTCTCTTTTAACATAAAATCTCCAATTACAAAATCTATAGACTAATTCTTTTATAAAAAATAGCAAGAACACTTATACACATCATTAACCAAAAAAAACTATCACCATATTTACTATAAATTGTTGAATTCAAAGATTTAGGTACATAAGAGTCTATCACTCCCTTATTATTTAATTGTATACTTTTAAGAATTTTCCCATTTGGACTAATCAAAGCGGATACTCCAGTATTTGCTACTCTTAAAAGTGTTAGTCCTTCTTCGGATGCTCTCATTTGAGATAGTGCTAAATGTTGATAGGGTCCCGAAGTATTACCATACCATGCATCATTGGTTATATTTATAAGCATATCCGGTCTTTTATCTTTTTTTATTAATTTACCAGGAAAAATTACTTCATAGCAAATTAGAGGTCCTATACTTATTAAATTCTCTATATTAATAACTTTGTATTTCTCTCCCTTACTAAAATCCGTATTTCCTTCTGTCAACTTTTTTATAGCAACTAAATTCCTAAAAGGAATATATTCACCAAATGGAACAAGTATATTTTTATCATAAAAATTAATAACTTCACCTTTAGAATTAAAAACATATAAACTGTTGTATATATGTTTTTCTTGTTTGTTTTTATTTTTTCCTTTAAGTGAACTTCTAATTCCACCAGAAATAAGGTAATTGGATTTTTTTAAGCCTTCATCGATATAAATCCTTAAATTATTATTTCCCTCTATCTTAAAAGGTATAGCTGTTTCTGGCCATATAGTTATATCAAAATCACTAAATTGACTTTCATTATTTGATAGGCTCATGGTAATATCTAAATTATTTTTTAACTCGTTTTTATCCCATTTCTTTTGTTGTGGTATATTAGGTTGAACAGCTCTAAAACTTATATCACTATATTTCAATTTAAAGTTACCAGTATTTAAATGTCCAAAAACAAGGAATAAAAGTAATGGTAAAATATAAAAAATATTTCTTTTAGATGACTTAAATTCTACTAATGAAAAAATAGCCAGATAAGTAATAAAACAGTAACCCCAAGTTCCTAATAAAGACAGAGGTTTTAAAGTTATTTCACTAAAAGTCCAAATAGATGATACAACAAGCCAAGGAAAGCCCTCCATGAAATTACCCTTTACCCAATCAAATAAAGAGAAGAAAAAAGTTAACACTAGAACTAAGTTAGATTTTTTAAATTTATTAAACATTAAAAAAATTGCTAAAGATGAAAAACCCAAAAATATTGCAATGTATATAGATATTAATATTACCGCAGGTATACCTGAAAAAAGACCTCCTACTTCTGCCTTCACAAAAGCCATTGAAATCCAATATAAAGCAGAAACGGCTTGGCCAAAACCAAATAAAAATCCAACGTAGAAGGCTTGAGAAGGATTACTACTTTTTAATACAAATTTAATTAATAGTACATAACAAAAAAATATTATCGGAAATATATTTATAGGAGCAAATGATAAAGAGGATAAAAGACCTAAAAAAAGAACTAATAAATTATTATTTTTTTTTAATATTTCAAGAAACTTTTTCAACACTTGGTAAATCTCCTCGAGAAATCAAAACCTTATTGATTCTTCTAGGATCTGACTCTAATACTTTAAAACATACACCTGTTTTTGCATCTAAAATAACCTCTCCTTTACCAGGAACTCTTCCTGAAATTGTAAAAATAAGACCTCCTATAGTATTAATATCTTCAATTAAGTCAATTTTACTAAAACTTAAACCCATAGCTCTTTCTAGTTCACTTACTTTAGTTCTAGCGTTAACTATAAAAGCTCCATCTTCTCTTGCCTCTATATTTGGTTCGTTCTCCGTATCATATTCATCTTCTATCTCTCCAACTATTTCTTCAACTAAATCTTCAATAGTTACAATACCATCAGTTCCTCCGTGCTCATCTACGACTATTGCCATATGTATTCTAGTAGCTCTCATTTGACCCAACAAATCAGAAACTAGCATAGATGGTGACGCAAAAAGAACAGTCCTCTTAATCTTAGAAATTGAAAAATCAGTTGCGTCTCTCCAATAAGGTAATAAGTCTTTAACGTGTATCATACCTATAATATTATCTAGATCATTGCTAAATATAGGCATACGACTATGAGATGCCTTGATAAATAAATCTAAAATATTATTTAGTCCTAAAGTTTTAGGAATTGCAACAATATCAGCTCTAGGCACCATTACATCAGAGACCTCAACGTTGCCAAGTTCTAACAAGTTACCAATCATACTTGTTTGATCCTTTGATAGCGGAAAGTCTCCTTCAATTTCAGATGCTAAATTACGAGAATCTGACATTTTACTATTAAAAAAATTATTTTTAATCCAATCTCTTAATAGTAATAAATACGACTTTTTAGGTTCTTTTTTTAATAAATCATTCTTCATTTTTTTCACATTCATAAGGGTTAGAAATACCTAAACTTGCTAAATAATTAATTTCTAAGCTTTCCATTTTTCTTGCATCTATATTGTTATAATGATGAAATCCTTTTAAGTGCAATAAACCATGGAGCACTAAATGAGCTAAATGATTGATTCTTGGTATATTTTGCCTTATAGATTCATTATTTATCGTTTCAAATGCAAGAATAATATCTCCTAAATATACTTTTTTATCATTTATTTTTTTATTATTTGGAAAACTCAAAACATTAGTAGGTTTATCTATAGATCGCCATTTATAATTTAATACTCTTATTTCTTTATCATCAGACAGTTTAATACATGCATATTGCTCTTTTAAAACTATTAAATTAGCCGCTTTTTTTGCAATTTTCACATCATCTTTCAACCACTTATTTTTATCTACTATAAACTCAATATTTTGATCTTTGTTACTTTTTACCATGTAATTATTATTTTTTGAATAATTTTAAAGAATTATAACTCTTCACAATTTTAGCAACTAAAGGATGTCTTATCACGTCGGTCTCACCAAAGTAAATATGATTTACATTTTTTATATTTTTAGTTACTGTAAGTGCTTCAAATAAACCAGATTGAATTGGATTAGGAAGATCTACTTGAGATAAATCTCCTGTTATAGCCATTTTAGAACAATAGCCCAAACGTGTCAAAAACATCTTCATTTGCATGGCTGAAGTATTTTGAGCTTCGTCTAAAATTATAAATGCATTTGATAATGTTCTTCCCCTCATAAATGCTAAAGGTGCTATCTCTATTTTTCCGCTATCAATCATTTTAACTAATTTATCTTTACCCATACAATCAATTAAAGCATCATAAAGTGGGCGTAAGTAAGGATCAACTTTTTCTTTTAAATCTCCTGGTAAAAAACCTAATTGTTCTCCCGCTTCAACTGCAGGCCTAGATAATATAATTTTTTTTACATTTCCTAATAACAAATGTTCTGCTGCAACAGCTACGGCCAAATAAGTCTTTCCAGTTCCAGCTGGTCCTAAACCAAAAGTTAACTCATATTTTTTTAAAGCTTCTATATACTTTCCCTGCATAACAGTTCTAGAAATAATCTTTTTCTTAGGAGTATTGATTATTCCTTTGCTAGAACTCTTTGTCTCTTCTAATGAAAATCTAATCGCTGCATCAACTTCTTCAAATCCAAGTGACTTTTTTACAGGTATCATATTTATAAGATCTTTAAGAACTATCCTGGCTCTTTCTGCATCTCTTCCTTCAATAAATGCTATATTACCTCTTGCATTAATTTTTAACCCTAAGGATTTTTCTATATACTTTAAATTACAATCTTGCTCTCCAAAAAGAGTTATTGCTATTTTATTATCCTCTACGTCAAAAACTACTTTAGGTAACTCAATCATGCTTAATTACTTTTTCTCCTCTATTTTTCCTCTTAGACTCTTAGGGCCAGCTGTTAATATTTGCACATCTAACAAACTACCTAAATAATTATTATCTAAATCTAAATGAACAGATTGCATCCATTTAGTTGTTCCAATTAATTGACCGCTCTTTTTTCCTTTTCTATTAATTAAAACATTTATTTTTTTTCCTATAAAATTTTCATTAAAAGATTTTTGCTGTGAATTTAATAGTTCTTGCAACTCTAACAATCGTTTTTTTTGTTCTAAAAAACTGATTTGATCTTTTAATTTAGCTGCTTTAGTTCCCAACCTTTTACTATAACTAAAAGAATAAGCCTGTGCGTATCCTATTTCTCTAACTAAATCTAAAGTTTGGTTAAAATCATCATTAGTTTCTCCTGGAAACCCAACTATAAAATCTGAAGAAATTGCTATATCTGCCCTAACATTTCTAATTTTTCTGATGATATCAATGTATTGAGCCACTGAATATTTTCTATTCATATTAGTTAGTATTTTATTTGAACCAGATTGAACTGGCAAATGTAAATAACTATTTAGTTTTTGACTATTACCATACAAGGATATTAAATCTTTAGTCATTTCATTTGGATGTGAAGTTGTATAACCTATTCTTTCAATACCATCAATATTCTCTAAATATTCAATTAAATAAGCTAAAGTAACACTTTTACCATTTGGTCCAACACCATGATAAGCATTCACATTCTGCCCTAGGAGTATGATTTCTTTTGTGCCTTTCTGTGATAAAATTTCTGCTTCTTTATAAATATCTTTGGCAGGTCGAGAATATTCAGAACCTCTTGTATAAGGAACCACGCAAAAGCTACAAAATTTATCGCACCCCTCTTGCACGGACAAAAACGATGAACAAGGTGCTATAGTTCTTACAGCTGACATCTTATCAAATTTACTTTCTTCTGGAAACTCTATACTAATAATTTTTTTTGATACCTTCTCATTAATTTTACTCAAAAATTTAGGTAGCAAATGATACATTTGGGGTCCAATTACTATATCTACCTTAGGTTGTCTTCTCTGTATTTCCCTTCCTTCAGCCTGCGCTACACATCCCGCAACTACTAGCTTAAGATTAGTATTCTTCTCTTTTACTAGAGATAATCTTCCTAAATCAGAGTAAAGTTTTTCTGAAGCTTTTTCTCTAATATGACAAGTATTGAGAATAACCAAATCAGCATTTTCTGGTTTTTCTACTGGAACATAATTAGGCTTTAAATTTTCAATTATCCTATCAGAATCATAACTATTCATCTGGCAACCATATGTCTTTAAATAAACTCCTTTTTCAAACATTACTAGTATCTCTTTTAATATCTGTGTTATTGTTCATCATATATTTTTTAACTTTAGACTCTCTACCAGATAAAACTTTTGCAAGCCCGATAGAAACTTGACTATAAGCTAGGCTGGCAATACTCTTTCTATTCATTCCTTCTACAGAGAAAATAGGATGGAATAGAAGAGTCACATTTATACTATTTAATTTTAATAGCTGCAAAAAATGACTAACTAGATTCATATCACCAAACCAACTAACAAAAGGTCTACTCCTTCTGTCTATAGGTAAATTATTAATATTAGTATAACATATAGAAAAGCTCTGGAAATCTAAGCTATCTATATCTTTATCTTTATTCTCTAACATACTAAAAAAAGCAGACTTAAAGGGTAATACTCTACTGCCATCACTAGTTGTTCCTTCAGGAAATAGCGCTATAGAAAAATTGTTATTTAATTTTGAAATTACTTCTCTCATATTGGAAACAGTCCTTATACTCTTTCTTTCTATAAAAATAGAGTCTTGTAATTTTGCTAACCAACCAAAAAAAGGCCAGCGAGATATTTCTGCTTTAGCAATAAAACAAACAGGTAGCACAGAACCTAAGACTAAAATATCAAGATATGATGAGTGATTTCCTAATAACAAGAGAGGTCTAGATTTCGAAATCTCTCCTATTTTCATAATTTTTATACCGAGTATAAAAATTATAAGCTTGTGGAATAAAACTGGCAATACATATCTATAACTTGAATTAACTAGTCTTAAAAACATTTGAATAGGGCAACTAATGAGAATTAGAGTCAAAATAAAAATTAATTTAAATATTGCAGCTGTAAGCATTTAAAATTTTAGAACCAAATTTTAATCTCTATCATAACGCAGTAAATAACGACTTGCTATTTGTTTAGTAGGAAGCACTATACAAACGTCTATTGTATTGAATTGCTCATCTATAACTGCACCATCTCCAATAAAAGCTCCTAACCTCAAGTAACCTTTAATTAGTGGAGGTAATTTTTTACGTATTAGAAAATAATTCTTTTTATCTAAATTAATTCTTTTGTAAGATATTTTTTTATTTTTTAAAGCAAACGGCCTAATATCTTGAGGTGCCAAGTATTCGTCATGCAGATAATTTATAGATTTTATGTGATCTGCTATATTTATACCAGAAAAAGAAGCGCACCCAAACATAATTTTTATATCATAATTAAAAACATATAAAGCTATAGACCTCCATAATAACTGCATAGTTTTACCATTTCTATAATTAGAATGGACACAACTTCTACCTAACTCAAGAATATTGTCTTTTAATTGCGTAAGCTTATCTATATTATATTCACCTGAGGTGTAGAATCCACTACCATTTGAATTATTACCCCCTCTATTTAGCCTATAAGTACCAACAACTTTATTCTCTAAATTACCTGGCAAATCATGATCAATTACCAATAAATGATCAAAATAATGATCAAATGGATCAATATCTCTTTTAATATTTTTTAGTTTTTCACTTGGATTAGCATCCATTTCTTCATAAAAAACTTTATACCTCAAGGACTGCGCCGCATCTATTTCTATATTATTTTCCGCTAACTTTACTTCTAAAGAACCTGACGTAATACCTTCGAAACCAGTATTAAAATTTTCTGCTATAGCCATTTAAACACCATACTGTATTTATCTCTTTTTACCATATAGCTCCATCTTATGATCTACAAGTGTATATCCTAATTTACTTGCAACTTTTTTTTGCAATAGCTCAATATCGTCATCTACAAATTCTATTATTTCTCCCGTGTCCACATCAATTAAATGATCATGGTGTTCGTTAGTTAACTCCTCGTATCGAGACCTCTTTCCTCCAAAATCAATTCTATTAAGTACATTAGCATCTTCAAAAAGTCGAATAGTCCTATAAACTGTAGCTAAGCTAATCCTATTATCAATCTTATTAGCTCTCATATATACTTCACTGGCATCGGGATGATCTTTAGCATCAGATATTACTCTTGCGATTATGCTTCTTTGCTGAGTCAATTTAATATCTTTTTGAACACAAACTGCTTCAATTCTTGAAATTTTATTTTTCACTGCCATAATAATAAATATAGTTACTAATTAATTATTATACAATAATATATGAAAGATGCTATTAAATAATATGTTTATTGATATCTCTAACGATCTATGCCCTATTACATTCGTAAAAACTAAACTTGCACTTGAGAGACTTCCTGATGGAGAGTGCTTAACAGTTAAATTAAAAGAGGGAGAATCACTCGACAATGTAACAAAAAGTGTCCATGAAATGGGTTATTCTGAGAAAGACAGAACTAATATAGGCTCTGGGATTTATGCAGTAACTTTTTTTAAACCTAAATAAGATTTAATCTCATTATATAGGCATCTTCTTTTTGACTATCTTTAAAATAATAATTTTTTCTCAATCCTACTTTTGAAAATCCCAATTTGATGTATAAATTAATAGCATTAGTATTACTAATTGCTACTTCCAGAAATATATCTTTTGCTCCTAGACAAGTGCTTCTATAAGCAAATTGTTCAATTAAAACTGAAGCACAACCTTTTCTTCTAGATTCTTCTTTAACCTCTAATAAAATTATTTCAGATTTTTCATATAATATCCTACTTATAAGAATGCTCTCGTTAGGCTTTATCAAAGCGAAAGGAAAAGTTCCACTGAGTTTTAAAAATAATAAAAAGTCTTCTTCACTCCAAACTTTATTAGGACTTCTAAAAGTAGCTGCGCTGTAAATAGAAAAAAATTGTTCATTGGAAAGACTTTCGTAAGTCTTCATTTCAAGTCTTCACTTTATTTGCATAGTGTTCTTTTACATACAAAGGATTTGGACCCTTAGTATATTTATGTCCTTTTTTTTCACTTAAGTGCTTATTTATTAAAAAGTTAGACGCATTTATTAAAGCTTCTTTACTAGGAAATCTTAAAAATATATCTTTACTATATCTACTATCTATTTCAGTACCTATTATAATTAAGTTTTTAGTCCTCTTTAATAATAGATCTTCCTCTTTAATTATGAATGGCTTATTTATATTATTATTCTTACTATGTATTTGGGCATAATAATTTTTATTGCTAGCTTTTATAAATGATAATATACAATTTCTGTTATTATCATAATTTCTGTTATTATCATATAGTAACGCTTCTTGAAAAAGTGAAAATAAATTTGAAAATCCAATTACTGGACGATTTATAGAATAGCCTATTGTTATCGCACATGATAGACCTACTCTTATTCCGGTAAAAGAACCTGGACCTACTGAAACTAGAACATATTTAATATCACTAAACTCAAGATTCGCCTTTCTTAAAATTTTTTCTAAGAAAGAAGGTATAATAGTCTCTAGACCTCTTTCTACAAAATCATTACAAACATATGACTTTTTTGGAGTTTTTAAAATTATGAATAATCTTTTTAGCGATGACTCTATTATAAGAAATGTACTATTATGCATTAAATACCTTTTTTAATTTATCTTACTAATATACTGTTTATATATAAGGGTACTAGATTATGAAACTTGTAAATATTTCTTCCTCTAACTTCAACGTAGAATTAGATATTAAATATGCTACATTAAATAATTTTACAGGTCAAAAAATCTATAAATCAAATGATTGTTTTCTAATTGAAGATGCAGCAAATAATCTTTTAAAAGCAATAGAACTAGCTTCTGATATCAATCTAAAGATTAAAATATATGACGGATACAGACCACCTTATGCTCAGCAAAAAATGTGGGATTTTAACCCTGATCCTAACTTTTTAAGTAATCCACAAAAAGGGTCTCCTCATAGCAGAGGAATAGCAATTGACCTTACTTTATTAAATGAAAGTGGGGCTGAACTTAATATGGGTACAAGTTTCGACGAATTTTCTGAAAAATCTCATCACAATAGCCGTTTAGTAAACAAAGATGCTAAAAAAAATAGACATATACTTTTATCTATCATGACCATTGCAGGATTTGATTTCTACATGAATGAATGGTGGCACTATCAGTTATTTAATCCAAAAAAATATCCAATTATAAATTTAGAATCATAACTTTTCTCTCACTTCTTTTACGTCAGGAATATAGTGCTTTAACATATTTTCTACTCCCATTTTTAAAGTTGCTAATGATGAAGGACAGCCAGAACAACTGCCTTGAAGCTCTAATTCAACAATACCGTTATCAAAACTATGAAAAACAATATCTCCACCATGACTAGCAACCGCAGGACGAACTTTAGATTCTAGTAATTCAATAATTTCTTTTTCTACAGAACTAATTTCTTTATTACTTTTACTACCTTCTAATATATCTTCTGGTAGTATTAATTTATTATTTCCCAAACTATCAACTATAGACGATAGTATTAAAGTTTTTAACGGTGCCCACTCATAACTGCTCTTTTTAGTTACTGTTAAAAAATCAAAACTTAAATATACAGAGCAAACGCCTTCTATTTTAAAAATATCTAATATAAAAGGAGACATTTTTGCGTCTTCTGGATTTAAAAACTCAATAGGTTTGACATTTATAAGTTTTTTTCCTGGTGTAAATTTTAATGTCTCTGGATTTGGTGTCTCATCAACTTGTACAAACATAAATACTCCTTAATTTTTATTATTTAAATTTCCTGGGACTATAGTAATCGGAAGTTTAATACTTTTAGTTATAGCTATAATTAGAGAATTTAATAGTGTATTAGAACCTTCTCCTTCTACAGCAGCTCCTATAACTATATTATCAACCCTTTCTTTTTTATTATGTTCAGCTAATTTTATTATTTCTTCTAATTTATCTCCTTCCTTGATAATTAAGTGAGGCCTGATTTTATATTTATTTTCAATTTCTGAACTTAATTTTTGTAATATTTCATCTGCCTTATCTCTAGCTTCCTCCTTCATTATATCTTCTACGCCTTGCCAGTGTCTAAAATCTGCAAACTCGATAACGTACAATAATGTTAAACTTCCAGATATTAATTTAGCTTGCTTGCATGCAAATGCTAATGCTTCCTTAAAATCTATACTATCATCTACGCATACTAGGTATTTTATACCTTTATTATTTTTTTTTACCATAAATATTTAAATCTAATTTACGTTCTTCTAATAGTTTCATTTGCTATCCAACCAATAAACAATGCCAAAAAAACTGCAAAAAATCCATATAATAAACCCACGGAATGCGCCAAATCATAAACTTTTGCCCCTAAACCAGATTTAGCAACTTTAATTAATGTTCTTTTAGCACCTATAACGTTACCTTTTTTTAACAACAACGTATCCACTGTATATACTCCTGATGGAATAACTGAGGGAAAAATAACCTCTGTTTTAAAGAGCGTGTCATCCGATAATTCTATTTTTCCAACTTTTTCTACATATCGATTGGTTTCAAACATAGTTTTAATTAAACCACTTTTCCATTTATTTCTCTCCTCGTCCATAATCTCTTCTGCGCCAGCAAATCTTAAATTATTTACACCTATTTGACTTGCATACAGAGCTCTTTCTGCGTTTAGATCTTCTAATTTTCTTGTTGCAGCAACTGCATAATAACCAGGAACGTCTTTAAAAACTATTTGTTTTTTATTAATCCAAATACCCCAAATTTTCTCTTTAAATCTTACTCTGAATGTTGTTCTAGGTCCAGTCACTGCTACCGCAACATCTCCTGGACCGTCTATAGCTCCATATAAAACCAGCCTAGCTCCAGTAAAACCTGCATTAATAGAAATCTGATCATTTGATAATTCAGTAAATAAAGTATCCTTTGTATAAGCTAAATTATTTAATAAAAAAGATAGTAAAAAAAACACATAATATTTCATTAGCTTCCTATCTGTTCTATAAAGTAAAGATTATCAGGAGATTTCATTAATCCAATTAAAAGAATTATAACTAAAAAAAGAATTAGTAATGCAAGTAGCATTCTAATTAATTCTCCTGATATTTTTTGAACCATTTTAGCTCCCAACTGTACACCAACAACGGCGCCAATTAATAATAACATTGATAATATTATATCAACTGTATGATTAACTGCTGAATGCATAATAGTTGCCGATGCAGTAACAAAAACTATCTGCATAAGAGAGGTTCCTATTACTACTTGAGTAGGCATTCCTAATATATAAATCATTGCAGGAACTAAAACAAAACCTCCTCCAACTCCCATTATTGCCGCTAAAATTCCTATTAAAAAGCTTACAATTAAAGGTGGTATTAAGCTTATATAAAGCTTTGATTTTCTAAATCTAATTCGAAAAGGTAATCCATGTATCCAACCATGTGTATGGGGTCTGATTGTTCTTCCTAATGCTTTTTTTCTTTGAGTTTTAATACTCTCAATGAACATTAATACACCTATTACTCCAAGGAAAAATACGTAGGCTAATGATATAACTTCTTCAATATATCCACTCTTTGATAATATACTAAATAGTAAAACTCCTAGCGCAGATCCTGAAACACCTCCTATTAATAAAAGAAATCCCATTTTAATATCAACATTTTTTCTTCTAAAATGATTAAGAAAACCTGCGATAGATGCTCCTACTATATGATTTGCCTCACTTCCCACAGCCACTGGTGGCGGAATGCCGATCAAAATTAATATGGGTGTTGTCAAAACTCCTCCCCCTACTCCAAACATACCAGATAAAAAACCAGCAACTAAACCGATAAATAACAAAAATATTATATTTTGCGATGTTTCAGCTATGGGTAAATATATTTCCAATGAAAGATCCTAATATTTAATTATACAAATCCTAAAATATTTTTTACTTCTTCTAAAACTTTATAAGAAATTTTTTCAGCTTTTTCTGAGCCTTCTTTTAAAACCTTATCAATATAAGAAGTGTCCTTTAATATATACCTTATTTCATTTCCTATTGGACAAAGACATTCTATAAGTAAGTCTGATAATTCTTTTTTAAATTTACTAAAATTATAATTTTCTATTTTGGTTATAGTTTTATAAATACTATTTCCTGTAACTGCACTATGAATATTTATTAAATTAACTATTTCTGGTCTGTTATTTACAACAGACTCTAAAAAATTACCTTTATGATCTAATGATTTAATATCTGGCATAAGATCTAAATCGGTCTTTGCTTTTTTTATTTTATTAATTATCTCATCTTTTTCATCCAACAAATTAATGCGTGAATAATCAGATTCTTCGGATTTGGACATTTTTTTTCTCCCATCTCTGAGACTCATAACTCTTGCAACGTTTTCAGCTATTATTGGTTTGATTTCAGGAAATAAATCTACCTTATAGTCATGATTGAACTTTTGAGCTATATTTTTAGCTAGCTCTAAATGTTGTCGTTGATCATCTCCAACGGGAACTAAGTTTGCTTTGTATGATAATATATCAGCAGCCATCAATATTGGATAGGTATATAAACCTACTGATGCATTTTCTCTGTTTTTACCTGCCTTTTCTTTAAATTGGGTCATTCTATTTAACCATCCTACTCTAGCTATACAGTTAAAAATCCATGCTAATTCAGAGTGAGATGCTACTTTTGATTGATTAAATATAATACTCTCTTTTGGTTTAACTCCTGTAGCAATGAAAGCTGCCGCTACTTCTCTAATATCAGTATTTAATTTCTTTGGTTCCTGCCAAACTGTTACAGCATGCATATCAACCACACAATACAAACATAGAGCATTTTTATATTCCTCTTGAAGACTAACAAAATTTTTTATGGCACCTAAATAGTTTCCAAGGTGAAGATTACCAGTGGGTTGGACGCCTGAAAATATTCTATTCAATAATCTCTCCTTAAATTCTTACTTAATCAATTATTAATAATATTATTAAAAG
>MDTB01039057.1_pt1 | contig 17759 bp, 19 predicted proteins | sample 811161 | NCBI WGS metagenome assembly MDTB01 (sample SAMN05326650, study PRJNA326480) | marine metagenome | isolation source: seawater | place: Mediterranean Sea | collected 2009
CATCGAAACTGGCATAAGAACCTCTATATCGTTGGTTGTTCCAATTACTGACTTGTTTGGTTGTTAACTCATGACCAATCGAATTGAGTGCGTCTAGGGTACTAGTGAGCGCGTAAGTCTGATCTTGATTTAACTGCACACGATGAAGCAACTTGCGTGCCGATGAGCACGATACGGCATCAAAAAAAAAACTCATTAGTTATCTGAATGTTGTTGTCAACTTGTGATTTCTGTCTCAGAAGTGCTTGGCAGCACGTTGCCGCTGGGCCGGCAATCGCGGCAGACTTGAGGCGTGGAGTTGCCAGTTTTTATGCTAAGGTCCTTAGCCCTGCCAGTGCGCGACAACATTAAGATCAACAATACCGATGAATCCGATAAGCCGATTTCCTATTCCTGAGTTGGCAGATCTGCCAGAAGATATCCGCAGTCAAATCGAAGAAGTGCAAACCAAAAGCGGGTTTGTACCTAACGTTTTTTTAACGCTGGCGCACAGGCCGGACGAGTTCCGGGCTTTTTTTGCCTACCATGATGCGATCATGTGGCGAGATAGCGGTTTGTCAGCTGCCGAAAAAGAAATGATTGTCGTCGCAACGTCTAGCGACAATGGCTGCCTGTATTGTGTTATCGCGCATGGCGCGGTGTTGCGAATACGTGCCAAACAAGCGCTCATCGCTGATCAAGTGGCAACAAATTATCGTAAAGCAGATATCAGCGAACGTCAGCGGGCTATGCTCGACTTTGCCTTAAAGGTATCTAACCACTCGGAGCACATTGATGATGCCGATTTCGTTGACTTGGCCGAGCATGGGTTCAGCAAAGAGGATGTTTGGGACATAACAGCGATAACCGGCTTTTTTGGTCTGAGCAATCGCATGGCCAACATGACTGGTATGCGGCCGAACGATGAATTCTTTGCCATGGGGCGATAAAACAAGCCAGCGCGGGGTAGCTTCATTACCCCGTCCAACCTAATCCCACCAAAGAGTCCGCGATGAAACTTTATGATTTTCCTGGGGCGCCTAATCCTCGCCGGGTGACTATTTTTGCCGCCGAAAAAGGCATTGAGCTGGCAACGGAACTGGTTGACATGCGCGCGCGCGCGCACAAAACAGATGACTTTTTGCGTAAGCATCCGAGCGGTAAGCTGCCGGTGTTAGAGCTTGATGATGGCACGTGCATCGGCGAATCCATTGCGATTTGCCGTTATCTAGAAGCGTTGTTTCCCGAGCCTAATTTGTTGGGTAGCGATGCGCTTGAGATTGGTCTTATTGATATGCATCAGCGAATCATCGAATTGGAGCTGATGTCGCAGATAGGAACCTCATGGGTAAATGGGCCTATCGTTGCAAAAATGGGCCTGGTTAAACCTATCGAGGCGGCGAAAGATCGTAGCGACCAGTTAACGCATAGCTTTTACAAGCGGTTAGATGCAGAACTTGCTCAGCGCGAGTTCGTGGCTGGCGCGCGCTTCACTCTCGTCGATATAACCGCCGTGGTGGCGATCGATTTTGCCAGCGCTATGGTCGGGTTGCGCCCTAAGGAAGAGTTGTCAAATCTTTGGCGATGGCACGCGCAGATGGTCGCGCGTCCTGCCTTTGCTACTTAATCGAGTCCTGCACGCTTGATCTAAGGGTCACCTCGCTCACGGCTGTTGCAGCTGGCTCATGGCTCATGGCTCATGGCTCATGGCTGTTGGCTGTTGGCAATAGCCGCGAAGCTAGGGTTACAAAGCCGAAAGCATGCTTGCCACTAATGGGTGACGAATCACATCTCGCTCAGCGAAATTGACCACGGATATGTGATCAACACCATTGAGCCGTTCGACCAACTCAGTAAGTCCTGAAATTCCGGGCAGCAAATCGCTTTGGTCAGGGTCACCGGCTAGCACCATGGTGGTATTCCAGCCGTATCGGGTGACCAACATCTTTAATTGGGTATAAGTGCAGTTTTGCGCTTCGTCGACTACAACAAATGCATTGTTGAAGGTGCGGCCTCGTAGATAAGCGATCGGGGCAATCTCAATGACTTCTTCCGCCATTAGCGCTTTTACTTTTTTGCCGCCCATGCGCTCACACAAAACGTCGTAAATCGGTCGCAGATACGGGGCAAGCTTTGCTTCGATGTTGCCCGGTAAAAAACCCAAATGCTCACCTGCATCGATAGCTGGACGGCACAGAATGATCCTGTCCACCCGCTCGCTCTCCAGTGCTTCAACGGCTTTGGCGACCGCAAGATAGGTTTTACCTGTTCCCGCGGGTCCGACCGCTACAGTCAGGCCTTCGTCATCAAGAGCGTTAATTAGATGAGCTTGGCCGTGGCTCTTCGCCGCAATATTTTTTTGGTAACGATGACTTGGCTGGTTTTGGCGCTGTCTAGAGCCAGCGCCACTGCCGACTTGTCGGTCTAGACGGTGAACATTTTTGTTGTTGGTTGTTTTACGACTGGCATGTTTTCCCACGCAAACTCCTTTTACAGCGGTAGCTGCTCATTGACTTAAAGGTACAAAATGGAAGAAAAGAAAACGCGAAACGAAAAAAGATAAGGGGCAGGGGGCTCGAGAACAAGTGGTCATCGTTAGACCAAATCCTCATGCGACTGTATGACCTGTAGCTGTCTGAGCAGCGTTTGAGCTCATAGATTTATACTGTCTGGCCTAAATGACAGTGACATGACCACGCAAAGATATTTCGCGACTCAACCTGTGAACCTGCTAAGCGGGCGCTAGTCCGAGCGAAGGGTTAGCACTTTCGGGGTAGGTTGTTCGAATATCGGATCTTCGCCTTGGAGCAGCCACTCTGGGTCGACACCAAATACAGTCGCAATGTGGGTGAGCCGATGGTGCAGCACTTGGTCTTGAGGGTCGCGCTCCTGACTGCGCTCCCACGCTATCCACTCCTCGGGAGTAATAAGCGCGTTGGCCTCGATGGTTAAACGATAGGCGCATTCATGCTCTGACCACCCGAGCTCAAGTCGCAGCAGATGCAGGCGCGCGCCGAGTGTTTGCTTTGCGGTCTTAGTCATCTATGGGTTAAGCAGCCGCAAAAAATGTTGGAAGGTAATTTGCCCCATTTCTCGGCCGAAGAGCTGCACATACTCTGATGCTCTGGATTAACTGCTAGCAAACCCATCACAGATAGATCACTTCGCGATGCTCAGTGGTGGTGCCGTTTCCAACCCCGACCATTTCTTCAAATGCTGTTTTATGGACGAAATGCGCGCAGGACACACCCGCTTCTTTGAGTTCGGCAAAAGCGCGCCCGCGGCTGAGGAACTTGATAGTTTTGCCAAATACGTCGACTAGGGGTTCCAAGCGGTCATCACTATTAATAAAGACTAAGTAGATGCTGGGATCGATCGAGTGGACTTCAAGCTGCAGCGCGTCTCCGCGCTCTATTGCTTGTTTTAAATGGGATATGCGCATAAGGGCTAGGCTGCTTCTAGGGTGTTACGGTAGTTGTAATGTGGTCGATGTCTTTGTTGGTTAGAGCTAAGACGGCAACGCTCACCAATAGGCCGGTTGGGGCTGCAATCATGCAGAGCACCAGTAGCGGACACACGGCCAAGTGGTGATAGCCCCGGCGTTGGAGAGCTCCGAGCAACCAAACACCAAACATCAAGTCAAAAATTAGGTAATGCAACCATCCTGCCAACATCAGCCCAGGAATGGTGAAGAACGCGGCTAAGCCATCCAGAGAGGTAAACGACCCCTCGGCGGGTGACAAATGCCAATAGCTGACCATGAAGCATACGTAAGCTATTGCCAGGGTTATTGGCACGACCAACTTGGCCCACACATGAACTGCCAGACGCGAATGCGGAAAAACTAATAATGCTAGCCAGCCCGTGAAAGCAAGCCCGGTTGTAAAATGAAAAAGTAAGGCCGGTTCCATGTCAGGTTTCAATCGCTTGATTTGGAAACAAAACGGTAGAACCGTGCGGATGAAAGCTGTGTGAATGATCGCGTGATAGTGGCACTTGGTCGTTGTTTGTTATGGGTTTGTCGTTGGCCAAAGTTGGGCATTTCTTAACCTGAACCAGCGGCGTTTTAGCCTTCTAAAATCCAGGCCAATTCATTTAACTTGCAAAGCGCTCCACACTTATCGTTTTGGCTCGCATATACCGATAACCGGTATTAATTAGTCGACAAAGTGATAGTTTCTTTAGCTATTGACGCATTCATTTATTGCACGAGGGCTAGATTATGTGGACAGATGAACATTTTGACGACGACCTTCAAGTGTTTTTTGCCGACTCAACTCGGCGGTTTTTGCACCGCCCTGAATCGAGTCGAGCTCAATTTAGGTTTGCGACTGGGCGCGGCTGTCTGCATATCTATCTCGAGGATCAGAGCAAATTCGTCACCGATTACTTCCACAATATATTTAACACCGATTTACCCCGATTCCGTCGCCTGAATTGCGCTTTCCAAAAAGCTCAGCCGTTGCTCGCTGCTAGTGGGCTGGGCTGGGTGGTAACGCGTTTTGCCGGCGATGAGCATCTGAGTCTGCGTATGGGCGACGAACTGTATGTTCGCAGGATCCCCAAACACGTAGGCCAAGCGGCCGTAGCGAAAGCTCGAGCAGAGAATCGTTTCTTGGATTGCTCGGTAACACTCGATTGCAGTGCGAACGATGACGGTATTCCTCTTGAATTGGCGATGGCGCTTGCAGGATAGCCCGCATGCTTGCTGGCAAAAAGCTCGCCTATCAGAGAATAGTTACCTCTCCTCCGGCGTGCATAGGTTCATCTACCTGTTGATTTCAAGGTAGTAGTAACACCACTAGTCTGGCCAAGCTCTATGGCTCCAAGAAAATCCAGCGACAAAGTACCTCGCCGCAAGCCAAGCGCGAGGTCGGCGCCAGCGGCTAAATCGCCAGCGGCTAAATCGCCTCGGGCAAAGTCCGCCGAGCCAAGGTCGAAAATGAAACCGCTATCCAAGCAAAATGCGTGGCGCACAGCCAAACAGACAAGCAGATTTCAGGGCGACGAGACCGCCGATTCCTTTGCGGCGCGCTTGCGGCATCTGCGCGAAGAGTATGGTTTGTCGCTACGAGCCCTTGGTAAAGAAATTGGCGTAACGGCAAATGCTGTGCTGCGATGGGAAAAAAGTGAAGTGACGCCAACCCGAGCGAAGATGATCGAGTTGGCTAACTACTTCGACGTCGAGGCAGGTTGGCTGGCCTGGGGCCTTGGCATGAAAAGTCCGCGGGCAGCGTTAGCAGATGTGAAGAGTAAGCTCGATCTGCTGGTTCCAGAGCAGTTGGCATTGATCTCCGGTTTAGTCGACACACTTGTTGGTGATGTAGAGATCACAGAGATAGATCACTGAGCGCTGGCCGTTGCATGCCGCATTTATCACGCAGCATCTTTACTAGCGTGACTTGCGTGTCTTGGTTTACAGCACTCTTCCTTCCAAAGGCCCGATAACGATCCAATCTACTGCGAATGCGACTAGGGCGAGAACAACGCAGACTACGAATATGACACCTAGCAGGCGTGCCAGATGAAACTTAGTGTCTTTTACGGGCGCGTGATCTTGTTCGTCTGGAAGCATGTGCAGTCCTTTGCTGGTGAGTCGTTTGAGCTTGACGTTGTGAAACGTTCCGGGTCGATGCGCTACTGTGAAATAAGAGCGTTTATCGACTCAGGCGATAATCCCGCCATTTGGCCAGACGACACAATGTCTTGCCAACTGTTGTCATCAATATCAATGCCATTTGCTAACCGGTCTTGCTTGGCGTCTTCTTCTGGATCACCGGGTAAACGTACTTTATCCATGCCAGCAGCAGGTTCGCTGGCGTAAATATAGTTGATCATAGCGCTAACCTCGCGGTCGAAAGCAGCTAGGTCTCCAACACTGCTGGGGTCGATGATGATTGAAAGCATGTTGTTCAGCGTTGCGCCCAACCTGGGGTTTTCCGGCTGCATGGTAAAGAGCCCACCCAGAGCACCGCCCAATAGTTCGCAAATCACCATCAAGCCATAGCCTTTGTGGCGCCCGAAAGGTTGCATAGCACCGCTAGCGCCACGGCCAAAGATAACGGCGGGATCAGTGGTTTCAACGCCCTCAGCATCAACCAGAGAATTTTCTGGCACCGCAACCCCGCGCATATGTGCCACCCTTACTTTGCCCGCAGCGACGGTGGTGGTGGCCATATCGAGCACCACATGCTTGCCATCGGCGCGCGGTACAGCGCAGCAGTAAGGGTTAGTGACGAAACGTGGGTCGCGGCCGCCAAAAGGAACCACCATAGGGCGATGACCAACCACATTGACATAGTGTGTGGAGATCAAACCGGCATCAGCACAGTGTTCGGCGAAAGCGCCAATGCGGCCCAAGTGACCGGCATTGCCCAGTGCAACACAGGCAATACCATGCGCTTTGGCGCGCAGGATACCGAGGTCCATGGCCTCCATGCCAACAATGCGCCCGAGGCCGGTGCCGGCATTTAGCGACAGCACTGCGCCACTATCTTTTATAACTTCAGCGTGGCGATGCGGGTCAATTTGACCCGCGAGCAAACCTTTGACGTAAGCCGGCACCATGCCAACCCCATGAGAGTCATGCCCCTTGAGATTAGCTTCAACCAGATGCTCGGCTACCGCATTGGCCTTATCCTGTGGCGCGCCTGCGGCGACAAGAATTGTGCTAGCCACCTGGCTAAGTTGAGAGTTGCTAATACGCATGCTGAAATCCTTGCTGAAAGTATCTGGTCTTCAGTGCTCCAGGTTCGCGTCTGGCGAACCGGAGCGCTCAGAGACTACCTAGCCCTGCTGGTGGATAGCAACCGCTGCTGCCACTCCAGCCTTTTGTGGACGAAGTTTTGCCCTGCTTGGACAGGCCTACAAAACCGTATCCTGGCGCTCGTGCAGGTTGTCCATGCCGGTTTGCTCAGCTGAGTCTCCAAGCGGACACTCGCCTATATGACGCTGCCCCAGAGGACAGAGCAAAGCTCATATCTGTTGGTACAACGAATTGTTATTTCGTCTAGATTACCTATGCTCTCAAAACCGTTAGCAGCAACGTGAGACGTGTTTGATGGGTCACAATTTATCGCAACAGGCCGTAAACCAGATAGAGCGCTCCTGTGAGCGACTGTCCATTGCCTACGCAAACTATTTGGATTCGCAACGGTATGATGAATTCGCGGAACTGTTCACCGAACAAGCCGTGCTTAACGCGGGAACTGAGTTAGTCGGGCGAGAAGCAATTCGTGCAGCTATGCACCGTCGCACACCGAAGCTGCGTTCTCGGCATGTGCTGACAAATATCTTAGTGGAGGTAGCGGATGAGTATCAGGCTTCAGGCGTAACCTATCTAAGCCTTTATCGACATATCGGCGAGGCCAGCTTGGCGCCTGAGCCGGTGGCTCAATTTGCGCCTGCAGCCATCGGAGAGTACGTAGATCAGTATGAGAAAACTGCGTCTGGCTGGCGGATAGCCAGTCGAGTTCTTAGTTTTGCGTTTCAAAATCATGAAGCGTTCATAAGACCAAAGCCACAGAGCAAATGACTATTACGCGGGTCACAAGTCCAGGTCGGCCTAGCGTCGGGTCGTCGGTAAACAACAAAGAAAAGGATTAAGCACATGCGTCGACTAGAAAATCGGGTGGTAATTGTCACCGGCGGTGGTAGTGGCATTGGTCGAGGCGCATGCCTTCGGCTCGCCGAAGAGGGCGCAAATGTCGTTGTGGCGGATATTCGAGAGTCGTTAGCGGAACAGGTCGCGACCGAGGTACGTGCCGCAGGTGGTGAGGCATTGCCCGTAAGCTGCGACGTAGCAAACGAGAGCGACGTAGCGAACATGGTCGCAAAGGCGGTCGGCGAATATGGCAGTCTTTGGGGCATGGTCGCCAACGCTGGCACCGCGGGACGAGGCTGGATTCATGAGACGGCCCTCGAAGATTGGCACTTTGTAATGAACGTTAATTTAACTGGGCCTTTCTTATGCGCGAAACACAGCATCCCTCACATGATGGAGCACGGGGGCAGTTTTGTTGCTACCTCATCTATTGCCGGTTCAGTAGTAGGAGCTGGCGGCGCCGCTGTTTCATACACGGCATCCAAGCACGGTGTGCTCGCCCTGATTAAGCAGATCGCTGTGGATTATGGCAGCTACGGTATTCGTGCCAACGCAATTCAGCCAGCAGCGGTAGATGAAACGAATATGGTCAGTCATATAGTGGAGGATCTGGCCAAGGCAAAAACGCCCTCGGCAGCGCTTCCGCGGCCTAAGAGTTGGCTGCCCATCAGGCGCGCCGGCAAGATCAAAGAGGAGTATGGGGCCACGATCGCGTTTTTGTTGTCTGATGACGCGGGCTATATCACTGGCGCATCGTTGCCAGTCGATGGCGGTTATTTGACTACCTGATGAAAGGTGGCGCGGACGATTTAGCCGCGCCGTTTAGCTAGATGGCGAGGGGCGCCATGCACCGAATTTTAAAGCTAGGATCATAACTAGAGCGTAGGCCACCATGCCGCAGGCGGCGGCGGTGTAGATGCTTTCCAGTGATCCTTGCAACATAACTACAGCGACGAAAGCGCCGCCCGCAGCAACGATGACTCGTAAGATCGTTCCGAGCAACGGCCACAACATGGCGTTGGCGCCTTGTGAGGCGAAGTAAAGAGATAGCCCCAAGCCATGAAAAGCAAAGCACGGTCCAACGATTTGAATATAACTGCGGGCCGCCTCAATGACCGCCGGGTCGTCACTGAAAACACGTATCCAGGCGTCTGGGAACAGTGCAAGGATAATACCTACTGTGCCAGCCATTGCTCCTGCGCTAAGGCCGCCAATCCAGCCTACGCGCTCGGCGCGTTGAATATCCCCGGCACCAATGCTCATGCCAACCAGCGAGGTCATGGCAGCACCGAGGCCGAACACCAAAGGGATAATCAGAAACTCCACTCGTGAGCCAACGCCATAGCCGGCAAGAGCTGCTTCACCAAAGCGGGCTACCAGAGCCGTGAGGCAAATGACTGTGCCAACGGTAAGCATGGGCGACATTGAGGCAGGAATGGCAACACCCAAAATGTCGTTAAAGAGTTCTCTCTGAAAAGTTAGCTGATGGCGTCGCAGGCACACCAGATTGCGGCCCCAAGTTAACTTGACGATAAGAACCAGACTGATAATGAGACCGGATACGACCGCCGAAACAGCAGCGCCGACTACGCCCATCGCTGGCAAACCGAATAGCCCCAACACCAGACCGCCTGATAGCGGTATCTGAATGGCGGCACTAATGATCATCATCAGCGCAGGAAATTGCATGTCGCCCATGCCACGAAAAACAGCTGTAAGGATACCGAGCAGCCAAATGAAGAGACCACCGCCCAGCAACACAAGGCTGTATTCATAGGCTTGGGCGAGAGCGGCTCCTTGTCCACCCAGAAAAGTCAAAAAGGCTTTGCCGGCGAGTAGAAATACGCCGAGAAAAGCAGCCGCAGCGATCACCGCTATTGCTAGTGCGTGCCAAATCAATTGTTCCGCCCGCTGAGTTTGTGCTGCACCTAGGGCGCGGGCAATAGATGAAGCTACGGCGCCGCCAACGGCCCCACCAGAAATGGTCTGTACCAGCATTAGTATAGGAAATGACAAGGCGATTGCCGCAAGCGAGGCCGACCCGAGTTGGCCGATAAACCAAACCTCAGCGAGGCTAACAGAACCCTGAATAAAGAAAGCTACCGTGTTTGGTGTGGCCATACGCAACAACAGCGGCAGCGGTGGTGCCGTTAAGAGGTGTGCAGTGCGGGTATCAATGTTCACGCTAGTACGCTGGACAAAATCAAAAGGCGGATTTTGGCGGCTGAGTCGCCAAACAACGTAAGAAACTGCAACGAGTCAAAAGGAGTGGTCTTCGCCATGAACGATCTGTGCCAAACAACATATCCTCCTAGATCCACTTGGCCTAGATCCATTTGGCGCTTTGCTAACGCATCCATGCCTGATGTGGATGATGGTTGACCGCTAGAAGATGGCGCACCCGAGAGGATTCGAACCTCTAATCCCCGGTTTCGTAGACCGGTGCCTTATCCAATTTGGCCACGGGTGCAGGGGGCAGCATTATCTGGAAGAACCGTCTGGTTCTCAACTGTTTTCCGAGTTCATCCATAAGTTTCCTGCCGTGCAGTTACTAGCGCTGCAAAGCTCCTGCTGATCTGAGGTTTTTCGCCAGATAATCACAGTAGATTTCAGCCTCAGACTCCCTTTCCTAGCGGTGAAGATGTATTGTTTAAACTGATTCAGCGATTCGGTGGTTCAGTTTGGGTGTATTCGCAGATCCGTTATTTTTGGATGGTCTCCAAGTCACTTTGATTGGCATGGGCACCGTGTTCACCTTTTTGACGCTGCTGGTGTTTGCTACCGCGCTCATGTCGAGGCTCGTGCAACGTGCGGTTAGCGACGGGGGTTTTGCCACCGCTAGCGGGGCATCGCATGCTCAGGAGTCTGCTGATGGTCGCGCGGCCGGAGTGCCTGCAGAGCACGTTGCCGCGATCGCGCTTGCACTGCAGCAGCACAGGCAGGGGTAATCTTGCCAAGCAGCGAGCCATGCCGTTAGGCGTAGCCGTCGCAGACCCCGCCGGACATTGGTTAGTAGCGGACCTCCCTTACCGAGCCGTGGCTACCAAGGCATCACATAAGGCGTGATGCAGGAAACCCTGGGCTATTCGCTCGCGGCCAAAGAACACGAGTTACACCTCACAAGATCGAGCCTTTTAAGGAGATCGTTATGGAACACAACGCACCACTAGGCATAACCGATGTGATTCTGCGCGACGCGCATCAGAGTTTGTTGGCAACGCGAATGCGCATTGATGACATGCTGCCGATTGCAGAGAAGCTTGACCAAGTTGGCTTTTGGTCTTTGGAATCCTGGGGCGGAGCGACCTTTGATGCCTGCATCCGGTATCTGGGTGAGGACCCCTGGGAACGCATTCGACTGCTGAAAGAGGCGATGCCAAATACACCCCAGCAAATGTTGCTGCGCGGTCAGAATATCCTTGGCTATCGGCACTATGCCGACGATGTAGTGGTTAAATTCGTCGAGCGTGCGAAGACGAACGGTGTAGACGTGTTTCGCATCTTCGATGCAATGAATGACGTACGGAACCTACAGTGCGCGATCAAGGCAACGCTGGCCGTTGACGGTCACGCTCAAGGCACTATTTCTTACACGGTCAGCCCTGTACATACCCAGCAGATGTGGGTGGATCTGGCCAGAGAGATAGAAGATGCAGGCGCTCAGAGCCTGTGTATCAAAGACATGGCCGGGTTGCTTAAGCCCTATGTCGCCTTTGATTTAGTCAGCCGCTTAAAAGCCAGCTTAGACATTCCAATTCACATGCAGTGTCACGCTACGACCGGCATGTCAACGGCTACTTATTTAAAGTCCATCGAGGCAGGGATAGATAACGTAGATACTGCTATTTCTTCTATGAGCATGACCTATGGGCACTCGGCTACTGAGAGCTTGGTGGCGATTCTGCAAGAGCAGCCTCGCGATACCGGATTGCAACTGGGCTTGCTGGAGGAAATCTCAGGCTATTTTCGCCAGGTTCGAAAGAAGTACGCTGCATTCGAGGGCAGTTTGCGCGGTGTAGATTCGCGCATTTTAGTGGCCCAAGTGCCAGGTGGCATGCTTACTAATTTAGAGAGTCAACTGCGCGAACAGAATGCCGAAGATCGCCTAGACGAGGTGTTAGAGGAAATCCCTGCTGTTCGTGAAGACCTTGGCTTTATTCCGTTGGTCACGCCGACTTCACAAATTGTTGGCACTCAGGCTGTGATTAATGTGCTCGCGGGCGAGCGCTATAAAAGCATTACCAAGGAGACGGCAGGTGTTTTATGTGGTGAGTACGGGGCAACCCCGGCGCCGCTGAACGCGTCTTTGCAGGCGCAAGTGCTAGATGGCAAAGCCGCGATAACCTGTCGCCCAGCGGATTTGTTGATTGATGAGATGGAATCTCTTGAGGCAGAGGTCATGCAGATGGCCGAAGACGGTGAAATCGTTTTGGCGGCCGAAGCAGTGGACGATGTGCTGACTTATGCGTTATTCCCCCAGGTTGGCAAAAAGTTCTTGGCTAATCGGAGCAACCCCGATGCGTTCGAGCCCGCTCCAGGGGCGCCGTCATCGATAGCAGAGCCAACTGCAGTGTCTAAGCCGGTGGAGCCTGCTTCTGAGGGGCCTGCAGCGTATACAGTGCTGGTAGATGGGCATCCTTATCAAGTGCAAATTATGGCTGGCGGTGCAACCAGCGTAGTTCCAACTTCAGCCCCGGCATCAGCATCTGGGCCAATGCCAAGGATCGCGGCGTTGCCTGACCCTAGCGCCGGGGCGGCCGCCCCCGGGCAAGAGGTTAATGCCGGACTAGCAGGCACCATTAATCACGTATTGGTGAGGGTTGGCGACAGAGTTAGCAAAGGCCAACGGCTGTTGGTGCTAGAAGCTATGAAAATGGAAACCGACGTCAGCTCGCCCTGTGATGGTCAGGTTGTGGCATTGCACGTATCACAAGGCGACTCGGTGAGCGTTGGCGCTCCCCTCATTGGTATTGGTTAATTTAGTCACTTTGATTAATCGGCGAAGGCGGGCGTAAGCACTATGGAGATTCTCAATCAGCTTTGGCTCGGTTCTGGCCTTGCTCAAATGACTGGTGGCCAGTTTTTGATGATGGTCATTAGCCTGCTGTTTCTTTATCTGGCGATCGCCAAGAACTTTGAACCCTTGCTTCTGCTTACTATTGGCTTTGGCGGCCTGCTCAGCAACATTCCCGGCGTAGAGATAGCCACGGGCGATGGCCTATTGCACCTTATCTATGTAGTTGGAATTGAAACTGGTGCGTTTCCCTTGATCATATTCATGGGGGTAGGGGCGATGACTGATTTCGGACCACTGCTGGCTAATCCGAAGGTTTTGTTGCTAGGTGCCGCCGCGCAATTTGGTATTTTTGCAACGCTGTTGGGCGCATTGGCCATGGATCATTTTGGTCTTATGAACTTTAGCCTACAGCAGGCCGCTGCCATTGGCATTATTGGCGGGGCAGATGGACCCACGGCGATTTTTGTTGCCGGTAAGCTCGCGCCTGAGCTGCTTGGCGCCATTGCTATTGCTGCCTATTCTTATATGGCGCTGGTACCAATTATTCAGCCGCCGATTATGCGTGCACTGACAACCGCAGAAGAACGCAAGATTCAAATGTCTCAGCTACGTGAGGTGTCCAAGGTCGAAAAGATTTTGTTCCCAATTGTGCTGCTGCTACTGGTGGCCTTTTTGCTGCCCTCGGCAGCGCCGCTATTGGGCATGTTTTGTCTTGGCAATTTAATGCGCGAGTGTGGCGTTGTAGATCGATTAGCAGATACCACGCGCAATGCGCTGATCAATACTGTCACCATATTTTTAGGTTTGGGGGTGGGTTCTAAGCTTGGCGCGGACAGTTTTCTTACTGTAGAAACCTTAGGCATCTTGGCTCTTGGCATGGTCGCATTTGCGATTGGTACTGCGACTGGTGTACTTATGGCCAAACTGATGAATAAACTCAGCACAACCCAGGTGAATCCGCTGATTGGGGCAGCTGGGGTATCAGCAGTGCCTATGGCTGCGCGAGTGGTGAATAAAGTCGGCCTTGAAGCCAACGACCAAAACTATCTGTTGATGCATGCCATGGGGCCTAATGTAGCCGGAGTTATCGGTTCGGCAGTGGCCGCTGGGTTAATGATTTTGCTTACGGGTTCCCCATGACAAAAAGAACCTTGAGCAGCCGTATCTAACGGCGCGAGTCAGTGGGCAAACAGCCATAAGGCGGCATGGTCTGGATGGCAGTGAGCCGCTGGTCTTGTTAAGATCCGCGCTCATTATTCCGGGTGGCAAATGACTAAGACATCCTTCCTTTCTGCAACTTTCTCCGCTTGTTGGGTAGCTCTATGGACGCTACTCGCCCCGCTGACCGGTTGGGCTGAACATTGGATTTCGATTAGCAGCTTTAATGATCGCGACTTGGCAGAAACCGCTCTTGCCCAGGCCCAGCGGCGCACGGATCAAAAGGTTGTCGTTATGGCAGCCGACACCGAAGCGGGATTTTTTTTCCGCGTCGCTGCCGGTCCTTATGCGGACTTCGATGCCGCTAGTGGCTCTTTGTCTGTGCTACAGCGTGCTGGATATAGTGACGCGTGGATTTGGCGACAGCCATCGGCGCCAGGCGAAACTAGTCAGACAGCGGTAGAATATGGTGATGCTTGGTCTGGGCGATCAGACAATATGGCCTCCGGATTTGCTCCACTAGGGAGTGATACAAGTATCAATTTTACGAGGGAAAGGTTGGACGAATTTCCCGCAACGCGACAGCCCAGTGCAACCAACTCTGAACCGCCAGTGGAGGACGGTACGCAGCTCGTGCCTGAGTTGCTAGATACCGCACCGGAAGGATACAAGCTGCACAAGCTAGATGGCGATGCCCAGGCGCGACCGCCACCAACAACCGATAACCCCGAGGTTTCATCCTCAACGTTCGCCGCGACCTCTCCGCTCTTGCCCACCACTGCCATCACCAAAATCCTTGCAATCGAAAATAAGATAACTATCGACGGAGCTTTAACCGAATCGGTTTGGCAGCAAGCCTTGACGTTCAGTGATTTTTTAGTCGTCGACCCCGAGTCTTTGCGTGCTCCTCTTTACACCACGAAAGTTAGATTCCTGTACAGCGACGAGGGTCTGTATGCCGGGTTCGACATGCAGCAACCAATAGATACTTTGCTGCAGCGTTACTCGGGTCGAGATAAGCGGCGGATTCGCCGGGATGTCGTCGGCCTTACGTTGGATACATCCGGACAAGGGCGTTATGGGTATTGGTTCAACGTGGCATTAGGCGATAACCAGGGCGACGGAACATTGTTACCAGAGCGTCAGTTCAGCTCTGACTGGGATGGCGCCTGGTATGCGAAAACGCAAAAGACCGCCTCAGGCTGGGCGGCTGAAATGTTCATCCCCTGGTCGCAGATGGCTCTGCCGGCAGCACAAGATCAGCGACAAATAGGCATGTACGTCAGCCGCAACGTGGGTTTCTTAGATGAACGTTGGGGTTACCCTGCGCTGACCCGATCCGATCCGCGTTTTATCTCGGCGCTGCACCCCCTAAGCCTGGACAAGGTAGATCCTCCGCAGCAGTGGAGCGCATTTCCTTATGTGTCAATTGCTGCAGATCAAGTGGCAGATGAGATCGAGTACGATGTGGGGGCTGATTTGTTCTGGCGTCCTTCATCAAATTTTCAGGCAACTGCGGCTATTTTGCCGGATTTCGGTGGCGTCGAAAGCGATGACGTGATCTTAAACTTGAGTGCTTTTGAAACGTTTTTTCCCGAAAAACGGCTTTTTTTTCAGGAAGGTATAGAGGTCTTTACAGCCACTCCTCGAGCAGATGGAGATAGCCCGGTCACGTTGCTAAATACACGGCGTATTGGTGGTGAAAGCCTCCCGCCTAAGGTGCCCGACGGGGTCGAGGTGTCTGATCGTGAACTGGCTAAGCCGACATCGTTGCTCGGTGCGATGAAAGTGGTAGGCAGCATAGGGGCCATGCGTTATGGCCTGCTCGGCGCGGTCGAAGACGACATGGAATTCTTAGCTGACGACGGCGCTCGCTATTATCAAGATGGCTCCGACTATGCTGCCGCCCGGGTGCTGATTGAAGGTAAGTCCGGTAAGGGCGCTTATCGTTCAGTAGGCTTATTATCCACGATAACCGAGCATTCTGAAGCGGACAGCCAAGCCCATGCTGTCGATTATCACTTTTTGAGTAAGGAAGGTGAGTGGAAGATCGACGGTCAGTTGCTCTATTCCAGCACGCACGAAGATAGTGACGGCTTCGGTGGATTTGTCGATGTATCCAAGAATTTGCGCTACGGCAGTCAAATTGATTTAGGCATAGCGCACTATGATGATCGTCTCGACATCAATGACTTGGGCTACTTGCGTCGCAACGATGTTTCCGAAGTTGCCGCTACTTGGCGCGTCAGAAAGACAGACTCTGAGCGCTATCGCAAATACTTTGGTCATTATTCGTTGGATTACCGGCGCAACGGAGACGGGGCGGTACTCATGCGCAGAATCGCCGGCAGGCTGGGTTGGGACCTGAATAATCGCGACCAAGTGCGCATGGACGTGTCTTACCAGGGCAGTAGCGACGATGATCGCTCTAGTCGTAACAACGGCGTATTTACTCTCGATGACCGCCACGAATTTGGCATTGAGTATTCAACAGATGATGCGAAGCCGATGAGCATTTCTGTAGCCTATGAGAACATTGCCGAAGACATCGGCGGGCTGCTGCACAACTTTGAAGTGCAGGCTAACTGGCAGCCTAAAGACAATATAAGGCTGCGTTTAAAGGCCGTGCGTTCGGTAGGCGACTCTTGGCTGCTATGGCAGCAAGAGGATCGTTTTCAAACCTTCTCTACTCATTCGTGGGAGCCGGAGCTGAGTTTTGCTTACTTTATTTCTGCCAAGCAACAGATTCAGCTGTCGTCACAGTGGGTGGGCATACGCGCCAAGCATCTTGAAGATCTGCAGTTAGTTGAGACCGGCGCGCCGTTAGCGTTGGTTAGCGATACTGCGGATGAGACACAAGATTTCACGATTTCCAACCTGTCGCTGCAATTGCGCTATCGATGGGAAATAGCTCCGTTATCTGAACTGTTTGTGGTCTATACACGCAATGGTGATGACGCAGCGGCGCTTGAGGATCCGCAAGACAATGCGTTCGATGCTCTGTTATCTAATGCGTTCAATAACCCGGTGGATGAGCAGTTGGTGATCAAGCTGCGTTATCGGCTGGGCACCTAGGTACGGATATCGTTTTACTTCACCTACAGTAAATGTCACGGGTGAAAGCGCTAGGGACAGTTGCTTGGCGATAGCATTATTTTTATCGCTCGACTAAATCTGCACGTCAGATTCAGTCGGCGAGGTTAAAACGATCAATATAGGCACTAAAAGCCGACGCAATTTTTGCTTCTGATAGGCCAAAGTAATCTAAGCTGTATTTATGCAATCCATGCTTGCCTTTGCGATTTTTACTCAGATATCGCCGAAGTTGTCTTTCTTGCTCGATATCAAGTGGTGTATCTAAGAATTCAAATATCTGTCTCGCCGTCTGAATAGGATCCGAAACGACCTGCCTGTAGTTAATATCCAAAAATCGCTTTTTTAGCAGTAGTGACGAGGCTCTGGCGGTCAGCACTCGATTCACTCCCACGCGCCATTCCTGCAAAACCGATTCACCTAGCTCGGCAAGATTCACCCGGTCTGAACTGCCTGATCTAAGGCTTGCATAAAGGCTTGCCATTGAGGGTACGACCTCTCTCGGGTGTCGATGCAGCTGAATGAACTTGGCATCTGGGTAATGGTTAATCAGCGCGTTGATACCCAGCATATGACCAGGTGCCTTGAGCAACCATCTGCTAGTTTTGCGCTGAGAACTGAGAAGTCTTAAATACCTTTCATGCCAAATATATGCGTAAGACCAATCACAATCTCTAAGCCAATTATGATACCCATCGACCTTATGAATAGCGTTAAATTGCATGCTACGGAAGCTAAGAGCCTGAATGGTGACGCACTCCTGTGGCAGCAGCGCGCCCAACTGATGGATTTTCCTAAACCCTGGAGATAAAAACTCGACCAGCTGAGTTTTTATAAAACTCTGGGCGATCAAACCCGAGTCGGTCCAATCCCCCGTGGGTAAATTGTCCGTCTCCCAAAAGGCGGGCG
>MDTB01160185.1_pt1 | contig 17759 bp, 15 predicted proteins | sample 811161 | NCBI WGS metagenome assembly MDTB01 (sample SAMN05326650, study PRJNA326480) | marine metagenome | isolation source: seawater | place: Mediterranean Sea | collected 2009
CACTTGGCTTTATTAAAAAACTGTCATAAACCCTGGAATTGCCAGTATTTACAAGGCTTTTGGCTACTGCATGGCATGCAGAGGGTCAGCGGTTCGAGTCCGCTTGGCTCCATTAGATTTTCTTGTTATTTTTAGGGTCTTCAGACAGCGTTTAATAATAACATAACTTTTGTCACTACTTTCCCAACCTTGTTTATGCGATTCTGCTCTCTAAAATGTTCTTAGAATTATGTTTTTTTGCAGAAATAAAATCCCAAACATAGGTTGTTAAAAATAGTTAATTAATAAAATCTAAGCATGGCTTAGGATGGTTAATATTTTGGTGGTATAGAAAAAATAAGTTGACAACTAAGATTGTATACACTTACAAAAAGGCTCAAGGAATTTTCTATTGGTTAAACTTGTTTGGGCTTATGAGAACATTGATAAATTGATAAATTTTTTTTCAAAAAATATTTAGTAAATCAAGTTTATTTCTGATAATTTTTCTTATCTTTGAAAATCTTATTTTCTTACAAAAGGTAAAAGTGGTTTATTTAAGATTTTATTTGATAGATCTAAGTTTAATCTCCACAATGCCATTTTTTATTATTACAATCACTATAAAAAGATATAAATATTAAAAGGGTGTGAGAAGATTAAATAGCTCAACATTCTCGTTATCGCGTAACTAAACTTTCTTAAATTCTTAAATAATTCGGAGATTGATTACTAATTATTTATTAGTAAAATTAAAAGATTATATAGAAAATTTTTTGTACTCAGCGGTAAGAGATTAAAAGTGATTAAGAGTGTTTAAATTGCTTAAATATATTTAAACTCATTAAAAATCTAATTTAATACAAATGACTAAAAAATCATTTAAAAAATTATTTTTAAGTTTCCTAATTATATTTTTAACTTTTACTGGACTTTATTTATATCTTCAAAGAATTAGCAAAAAAACAGATATAAAAGATGAAGGTTTTGGAAATTCAACTGTTACTAAATCCAATAAATTCGTATGTAATGCAAATAATTACGACTGTGTAAAAAATTTAATACTTGATCTGAATATACCAAATAAAAACGTATTACTTCTTGGCAATTCTCAACTAGGAGCTATTAATCAGTTTTCAAAAGGTGAAATAAATTATGCTCATCATTTATCATTAAACATTAATCAAAAAAAAGACTCCAAAATTACACTAAGATCAATTTGGATACCCAATGCAACTTTTGGGGAATTCAATGAAATTTATTCTTCACTGATAAATTGTGGAACAAGAATTGATAATTTAGTAATACCATTATTTTTAGATGATACTAGAGAACAAAACATTCGAAAATCAATAGAAAATTACAGTTCAAAAATTTGCAAGAATGATGTAAACTCTCGTCCTGCTAAAAATGAAATAAATACTAATCAAGATAACCCAAGCAATAGTGATAAATTAGACCAATGGATTTTAAAGAGAACTTTTATTTTAAAAGATATTTCTAAATTGAATAATAATTTCAGAGGATTTCTATATACGACAAGAAATACCATTTTAAGAATCAATTCATCTTCAAAAAGAAAAATAGTCCCAGCTGCATATCAATTTAATTTGGAAAGTTTAGAACGCATTCTTGAGTCAAGGGAATCTATAAGCATGCCAACCATAATTTACATTGCTCCTTTACTACATTTCGCTAGTGGTAAAGAAATCCCATATCTTAAAGAAGAATATCTTAATTTTAAACATGAGATGAAAAACATATGTAGTAAACAATACTGTAATTTTTTTGATTTAGATTCAATTATTCCTGATGAAAAATGGGGATATAAAAATTCGACTTCCTTTAATAAAATTAAAAAAGAAATAGATTTCATGCACTTCACGTATGACGGTCATAAAATTTTATCTAATAAATTAGGTATTATTCTAAATAATAAGTCGGAGAAATAGCTTTGTTTTTTCATTCTCCAACGTCTCTTTTCTTATTTCTTCCATTTGTTTTTGTTTGTTATCCACTTCTTGAAAAAAGGTCATTTAAATTTTCAAAAATTTTTCTTTTAATCTTTTCTCTAACATTTTATGGTTTTAATCATCCATGGTTCATAATACCTCTACTGTTTAGTGCCCATATTGATTTCTACTTATCAAAAAATCTAATAACTAAAGACCTAAAAAATACAGAAAGAATCCTCAACTTGTTAACCAGCATAACTGTAAATATTGGATTATTAATCTTTTTCAAATATATTCCTTTTATTGAAGAATCTTTTTTACTTTTTTCATTTAAAAACTCTTTAGAACTACCATACCAATTGAACTTTATTATGCCAGCAGGCATAAGCTTTTATACATTCCAAACTTTATCATTCGTATTCGACGCTTTCAAAAGAAAAATTAAAATTATACCAGAAGAATTAGATTATCTATTATATGTTTGCTATTTTCCGCAGCTTGTAGCGGGACCTATATTAAGGCCATCTGATTTCTTTGATGCAAATAGTATTTGTAAAGTAAGGTCTCAAAACTCCAATATTTCAAAAGGTTTTCAAAGAATATGTTTTGGATTATTCCTTAAACTATGCTTAGCAGATGAATTATCTCGTTTAAATGATATCGTTTTTTCTAGTAACTATAAATTATTAAGTTCTTTAGATGCTTGGACTATGACATTTGGATTTGGGCTTCAAATTTATTTTGATTTTAGTGCTTATTCTCATATGGCCATTGGGATATCCAAAATTATTGGACTTCCAATCAAAGAAAATTTTTGTTTTCCTTATTTATCAAAATCAGCTACTGAGTTTTGGAGAAGATGGCATATTTCATTATCAAGTTGGGTTAATGATTATTTATATTCATTTCTTAATCTTAAGCTACCGCTTTGGTTTTATGGATCAATACCACTTTTAATTACTTGGGCAATTATGGGCCTATGGCATGGCTCATCCTGGCGATTTGTAATGTGGGGATTATTAAACGGTTTGCTTGTCTTGATTCATAGATTATTTAAAAATTTGCTATCAAACTATAAATTTTTTAAATTTCTCTCATTTCCAATAATCAGTTGGGTAATTACACTTTTTACAACGATGTCTACTTGGATTTACTTTCGGGCAACTGATTGGGATCAGGCGAATACTCTTTTTTTAAAGCTTTGGAAATTTGAATTTACCTTAAATTTAAGAGAAAATTACTACTTATTTATTTTTATATTCAGCTTGATTAGCTTAATAGCAGGACTAATTTGGGAGAAAAAAGATCAAATAATTTTTAAGTCGATCTTAAAAAATAAATTTATTTCTTCTCTTGAATGCATTTTTTGTCTTTCTTTTTCAATGATTTTTATTGAAAGGCAAGTTGCCTTCATTTATTTTCAATTTTAAATAAGAAAACTTGTTTAGAAAAATAAAAAATATTAAATATATAACTTTATAAAACAAGTTATCTGCGATAAAAAAAATAAATAGAAAAAATTAGAAATACCTTATTATTAAGAAAATAAAGATGAAATTGATTTAATGAATATTACTGAAATTTAGAATCAAAGAAAAAAACTTATTTTTTTATAAAAAAATAATTTCTAAATCTCTCCATCATAATTTTCAATAAAGTAATTAAGATCCTCGGGAGTACCGATACCCCACATACCATCTTTTTTGATATTTTTTATTTTAATTTTCTTACCATCTTTTATTGCCTCATTATAAACCGGACAAGTATAAAATTCATTATTTGTTCTAATATTATTCTTGATCATTTTTTCAGCATATTTAACATAATCTGAACCTTTTCTCCACCAATAAATTCCTACTGTGGCATTTTCTGAAATTGGTCTTTTTTCTGCTACCTCAATTACATAGCCTTCATTATTTAATTTGGCATAACTCCACTTTGGATGGGAAGCTGAGAATGTTAGTATCCCTCCATCAGATTCGCTATTTAGAAAAGAATATAGAGTCTCTCCAGAATCCCATTCAACAAATTGATCAGAGTTAGCTATTAATAATTGTTCTTCTGTATCTATAATTTTCTTAGCAAGCAATGTAGTACATGCGGCTCCCTCGGTAATACCATCTACTTGCACTATATTGCAGTCTGGGGAAATAATATTTAGTAGATACTTAAGATTATATTTTTGATAATGATCTTTTTGAACGATAAATGTATATTTTGCTCTTATATTTAAATTCTCTACTACAACTTGAATCATTGGTTTTCCCTTCACCTCAATAAGTGGCTTTGGAAATGTATACCCTTGAGATTCAAAACGACTTCCTCGCCCTGCCATAGGGATTAAAATGTTCATTGATATATCCTCCCACAATATTTTTTTCTTACTTTTATTTAATATTTTTTTTATTTTATTTATTTTAGATTGATCAAGATCTTTTCTATTATCCACGGTTATTAAATGACACTTGCTATCCAATGCCCCTTGCCTTCCAATAAGACTATCTTCAATTATTACAGTATTCTCAGGAATAGCTCCTAATGCAATCATGCATTTCCAATACATTTCTGGATACGGTTTATTACGTAATATGTCTTCATTAGATACAAAAATATCAATAAATTCTAAAAGTCCTAGTTTTAAAAGAATTATCTTAACTGTATTTCTTATGCTATTAGAAGCAACTGCAATTTTATATCCTTCATTAATGAGTTGTTGAAAAAAATTCATTAACTCATAATCCTTAGATATAGTTCTTTTAAAAATATTTAATGTAATTTGCTGTTTATCTATCCAAATCTGATCAAAACAGCTAGTGGGCAATCCTTTTTTCTCAGAAAGTAGATTTAACTTTTCCCTAGTAGGAAGACCATCATACTCACTTATATGTTCTTCTCTAGAGATTCTAAATTTTTCATCCAAAGCAAGATTTAATGCCTCAAAATGAATTTCTTTACTATCAATCAATACTCCGTCAAGATCAAATATTACAAGTTTCACCATTTCTAAATCTTAATAGAACAATAATCCTGAAAATTAATTTATAAATTTAGACTATTGATTGTAAGCAACTATATAATAGCTTTATATTCACATTTCAATCAAAATTCTGTATTAAAAAGCCATATATGAGAATTATTGCACATAGAACCAATATAGATGGGCCTGATATTAAGAATGAGAATAAAATCTCAAATTTAAAAAAATGTCTAAATTTAGGTTTTGATATAGAGATCGATATAAGATTCATTGATGGGGATTTATATTTAGGTCATGATTTTGCTGAGAATATAATTTCCAAAAAAGAATTAATAAACATAAAAGATTTTGCATGGATACACTGCAAAAACTTAGAAGCTCTATCTTTTTTTAAAAATATTGATGAAAATTTCAATTACTTTTGGCATGCAAATGACGATTATACCTTGACTAGCAAAGGTTATATTTGGACTTATCCTGGGAAAAAACTCTGTGATAATTCTATTTGTGTAATGCCAGAGTTAAATAATGAATTAACTAATTTAGAATTTCTTGGTGAAATAAATGTTGCAGGTTTATGTACTGATTATCCTAAATTAATAAAAAACTTACTATTAATAAATTAATTTATATATTTAAAAATATCTTATTCTTTAGAATTTAAAAAACGATCTTAAATATCTTTAATTTCAACAAATTAGCCTCTGAAATAGCAAAAATGATGAAGTGATTAAAAAAATTCTTGAGGAATCTACCAAAAATTTTTATTTTGAAGTGATCCAACTTCATATACATTATCCACAAGATAAAAACCTCCAATTATTTTTATAAGACTAATTAAATAACTAATTTATTCCTTACAAATTAAAATAAATGATATCAAGTATAGTAATATTTTTTTATTAGAATTTTTATTTAATTTTTCATATCTAAATGTATATCGATAAAACATTTATAAGTAAAGAAAGTAAACCTTATGTGATTAGTGAAATTGGTCTTAATCATAATGGAATATATGACGAGGCAATTGGTTTAATAGAAGATTCTAAAGAAGCAGGTTGTCAAGCAGTAAAATTTCAAATTAGATCTGAGGCTTTTTTTGATTCAAATATTCAGACTTTGGAAATAGGCCAGCAATATGTATACGAATATGTAAAAGCAACATACTTAAATTTTGAACATTACACCAAGCTAATTAATTTCTCAAGAAGTTTAGGCCTTGATGTTTTAGTTAGTTGTTGGGATTTAAAATCCTTAAATTTCGCAAACAAAAATGGAATTAAAACATTAAAGATTGCCTCAGCTGATCTAACGAATGAACTTTTAATATCAAAAAGTCTGGATCTTTTTGATAATTTAGTTATATCCACAGGTATGTCCTCTCAAAAAGAAATAGAAAGTTCAGTTAATTTTATCTTAAAAAAATGTAAGAATATTTGCGTTTTGCATTGCTCTTCAACTTATCCTGCACCAATTAATACTCTGAATTTAAAATACATTTCAAGACTATCAAATATTTTTCCAGAATTAATAATTGGTTATTCAGGTCATGAATTGGAGTATCATATATGTTTAAATGCACAATCTTACGGAGCGAATGTTTTTGAAAAGCATATAACAAGAAACAAAGAAGCAATTGGCAATGATCATAAAGTAAGTTTATTAAAAGAAGAAATGAAGGATTTAATTAAGATGCTGAATGATGGATTTCAAAGTATCGGAAATATAGAGGATAGGGTGGTGCAACCTGGAGAAAAAATGAATCGAGTAAGTCTTTCTAAAAGCCTATGTTTAAAAGAGGACAAAAAATGTGGCTATAAAATAACTTTCAACGATCTTGATTTTACTTATGGTGGTAGGGGGATTGCTCCAAATAATTACAAGATCATAATTAATAAAACTCTTTTAAACAGAAAGGACAAAAACGAAGTTTTAGAAATAAATGATTTTAAAGAATTTTATAAAGAAGATAATTTAAATTTGTACCCAATTAAAAATTGTACTTTGGGAATTCCAGTAAGATATCATGATGCATTAATTTTGTATAAGGAAATTAGATCAGAATTTCTTGAATTTCATCTTTCTTATAAGGACTTAGATTCATCATTAGAATCTATAAAGAAACTTTTTATGGAATTAAATTATTCTGCTGATCATACATTTCATGCCCCAGATTTTTATGCGAATGATCTAATCTTTGATCCATTTAGTAATAATTCTAAAATAAGTGAAAAAAGCAACTTTGAATTTATAAGATTTCTTGAGCATGTAAAAAGTATTTATAAGTTATATGAAAAAAAATCTTCAAAAAAGACAAAAATAATAGTAAGTTTTAGTTGCTCTAACTTGAAGAGTATTTTTGATAAAGACTTTAAGGATACTTTATATGAAAGATTGATAAATTATCTAATAAACTTAAAAGAAACCTATCCAGAATTTGAAATTTTGCCACAAACCCTTCCAGTTCATGCTTGGTATCTAGGGGGTAGAAGATTTGTAAATATATTTGCTGATCCAAGAGAGATTTTGAATTTCTGTAATAAAAGTGATTTTAAAATTTGTTTAGATACTGCACATACAATAATGGCTTGTAATTTTTATGAATTAGATTCTTCATATTGGTTAAATAAACTTATAAAGTTTACCAATCATATTCATTTAGTCGATGCAAAAGGTGATATGGATGAAGGACTTAATTTTGGTGATGGAGAATTAAATCTTTGTGAATTCACAAAAGAAATGAAAAAAATAGGCAACCTCTCATATATTCCTGAAATATGGCAAGGTCATCATAATCGAGGAGAAGGATTTAAAAAAGCAATCAATAAAGTAAATGATTTAATTAAATAATGAAAATATTAATATTAGGAGGTGGACAGGATGCTTTTATACTTTCTTATCTTTTTTTTAAAAAATATAATATTCGTACTTCAATAGCAGTAAGAAATCTATCAAACAATTCAATTAAGAATTGGGCCAAGGTTTTTGAATGTGGGAGTTTTATAGATAATTCAGATAGTATTTTCAATCTAATTAAAAAAATAAACCCCGACTATATAGTTAATACGGCTGCTTTATCAAGCTCAAAAGAATGTAAAAAATCTCCTGAATTGGTATATGAAATAAATTCTCACTTTCCCATTAAATTAATTAAATTTTTATCCGGGAAAAATTCAAAACTTATTCGTTTTGGTTCTATTCTAGAAAAAGAAAATAGACCAAATTGTATTTACACTAAATCAAAAATTATTGCATCGAATTTTATTAAAGACTACAATCAAAATTCATTAGTTGAAAATTTATGCTTACCTAATCATGAATCACCCTTAAGAGATACAAGATTTTTTATCAGGGAACTTATAAGTACTTTTGAACCTGCAATAAATTCTCTAGATAATTATAGAATACAAATTAATTTAAATAATGGAAATACTTTTAGATATTGGTCTTGGGCACCTACATTGTTAGGTTCAATTGCAGAAATGATTTATAAAAATGAATTCAACAACGATTTTGAACAATTCACAACAAGATTAAACTTAATTCAATTTACAGCTTTAGTATCTAATATTTTTGATATCAAGGAAATAAGTATTAACTGCAAAAACTCAGGTAAATATAAGCTTGAAGATATTTTTTTACCAAAGATGAATGCTCTTACTGAAAACTGGATTAAAAAATTATTCACAACTAAATTTGAGTCGCGTTTTAATTTAAATACATGGTGCGAAGAAATAAAATAAAAAATAATAATGAAAAAAGTTAATCTAATTATTAAAATTTTTTGTCTTTGATAAATAATTTTATTACCATATTAATTAAAAGATAAATGAGCGAAAAAGAAAGAGAAATTAAAACTGTATTAATTACAGGTGCATCTGGTTTAATTGGAAAAAAACTCACAAAAAAATTTATAGCTAATAATCTCAGATGTATTGGTATTGATGTTTGTCATAATGATGAAAATAATTTAGAGCATCATATAATCGATTTATCTTCCAATAATTCATCAACAAATAATAAATTAAAATCAATATTAAATTCAATAAACGAACCATTTAGTTTGATTCACGCAGCAGGGATTGATTTCAAGTTTGATCAAAATCATGATGAGATATCAGCAGATAAATTCTTAATGGAGAATCCAGATGAATTTATAAAAATAGTTGAGGCAAATTTATTTATGACTTACTCTGTAATTTTTGAATCTATTAGAAGAATGGAAAAAATCAATGGAGGAAATATAATACTTTTGGGTTCAATTTATGGGAAAGTTGCTCCTAATTTAAATCTTTATAAAAATGATAATGATAGCTATTTTGCGATAAAGCCTTTTTCTTATTCAATAAGTAAATCAACATTCCCTATGTTTTCAAAATTAATAGCATCTAGATTTACTTCAAAAAATATTAAATGCATTAATCTGGAACCACATGCAATTATCGATGATCCATTAGAACAATTTGAGAAAAATTTTTACAAGATATCTCCTAGTAAAGAATTAGGTTCAATTGATGAGCTTTGTAGATTAATTTTTATGCTCGCATCAAATCAACTTTCTTATTTGACTGGAACGACTATAACTATAGACGGAGGATGGTCTTCAATATAGATAATGCAGACTAAAGATTTTAAAAATAAAATTTTTATTATTGGTATGGGTTCAACCGGCCAAAGATATGCTTTTTTATCCTCAAAAATTTTAAATAATAATAGTAATATTTTTGGAGTTAGAAGGGACATATATAAGCCATTAAATAAAAGTTTTTATTATGAATTTATTGAGAGAAATATTTCATTTATAGAAATATCTGAATTAAAGGGAAAAATCAGTCAGAGTGATAAAGTAATAATATGTACCCCAAATATTAAACATTTGGAGGACTATATTAAAATAAGGGAATTTTTTAAAGGAGATATTCTTATTGAAAAACCACTTTGCCACAATTTGTCTTCATATAAAAAAGCTAGATTAATTTCTGATAAAAAATGTTGGGTTTCATTTCAATATAGATACTCTCAATCACTTAAAATTCTTAAGGACTTGATTCATAAAAAAGAAGAAAAAAATGGATTTCATTTTAGAATTTATCATACAGATGATGTAAGATTTTGGCATCCTTGGGAAGATTTTCAAAAATCCTACTCTACAAGAGATAATCTTGGAGGTGGATGTTTAAATACTCTTAATCATGCTTTAGACCTTGTTAATTTTCTTCTAGGAATGCCAGAATCAAATTTTATAAAAAAAACAAACATATCAAATTTAATGAACAAATGTGATGATGCTTATGAAGCAATATTTATTTTTTCAAAATTAAAAAAAATAAAACATATCTGTAGTGTTGGAGCTAATTATGCGTCTCCTAATAAACAGTTCAGCATCAACGTAACTACTTTTGATAACGAATATAATCTTAATTTATTAAATGGTGAACTTGCAAAAACAAACTATTACAACAAAAAACCATTTAATAAGATTATTGTTCCTGCTCAGGATCCACAAATAATTAGAGAAAAAATGTTTACAGATATGTTAAATTCTTTTATTAATAATACTAAAAAATTATTTTGTCCATCATTAAATGAGGTGGCAGAATTCTTTATTAAACTCAATATAAATTAAAAAATATGGAAGTCCAAGCAATAATTCCTGCTCGATCATCAAGTAAAGGTATTAAAGATAAGAACATAATTCCTTTTAAAAATTTTCCACTAATATACTGGTCAATTAAGCATGGTTTAAAATCTAAACAAATAAACAATACTTTTATTTCAACAGATTCCCAGCAATATTGCGATCTTGCTAAAACTTATGGAGCTATTTCTTTAGGATTAAGAAGTAAAGATATTTCAGGTGATCACGATAAAGACTTTACCTTTTTATCAGACCACTTGGATAAAGTCAAAGCAAATAGTAAATTCATTTTTCCAAATATACTTGTAATACTGAGACCAACATCACCTATAAGAGATGTTAAAGAAATTGATGAAGCAATCGATTATATGAAACAAAACTTCAGTAAACTAGATTGCATACGTTCTGTTAATAAATCCTCAGAAAATCCATACAAAATGTGGGTTCTAAATAAAGATGGATATATGAAGCCCTTAATTGGCTCATTTGAGGAAGATTATGTAAATTCTCCTAGACAATTATTACCAATCTCATATTATCAAAATGGACTTTTTGATATTATTAATGTAAATTCTCTACAAAAAGGTACAAGCTCAGGGACTAAGGTTTATCCTTGGTTTACATCATTGAAAGGTATTGATATAGATACGGATTCAGACATTCCAGGGAAATATAAAAATTAAAATTTATACAAATTTCTCACCCTAGATAACTTATAAATTCATTATTGATGAAAAAAACTATAAATATTTTTAAATATATTTTTTTTAGACCTCATAATATTGTAATAGCAAAATTAAAAGGCGGATTAGGGAATCAATTATTTATTTACTGTACTGCAAGAAATCTTGCTTTTAAGAATAAGGCTATTCTTTTTATAGATCATACAACAGGTTTTGTAAAAGATAAAAAATATCAAAGAGAATCACAACTTCAAAAGTATGTTTTATATGATCAAAAAGATGTTATTTTTCTCCCAAAAATATTATCTATAATTATTTATCTTCTGATTAGAATAAATCTCAATTTAAAATTCTTAAATATTGAATACATTAAACAAATAGATAGAAAAATAGAAAATAAATTATTGGTTAACAATTATAAAACCTCATTATATATTGATGGTCTTTGGCAATCCTATAAATATTTTCAAGAATCAAAAGAAATACTAGCAAATGAAATTTATCCTAGATTTACAACAAAAAAGCTAATGAGTTTAAAAAACAAAATTTTAAATTCAGAATTTAATTGTGCTATACATATAAGAATATTTAACAAAAAAAATACCAAAAACTTAAAAAATATATCTAATTTTATTAATAATGCACTTAAAAAATTTCAAGATATTGAAAAATTTAAATTTTATATTTTTAGTGAATCCAAAGAAATTAGCTTCATAATTTATAACTCCAATATAAAAAATATAAATTATGAATTAATTTCTAAAAAACATGAACAGGGGGCTGTAGGAGATTTATTTTTAATGTCTTGTTGCAAGAATCATATCATTACAAATAGTACCTTTGGATGGTGGGGTGCATGGCTTTCAAAAAATAAATCCAAGAAAATAATTTGTCCTAGTAAATTGAATGGTGATATTTATGGTGAAGGAGTATGGGGTTTTAAAGATTTTATTCCTAAACAATGGATACAGATTGCTTTTACAGAGAAGGTAACAAAAAATGAAAAATAATTTTAGAAAGTTATCTTCTCTTTAAAATACAAATAATTAAAAAAAAAATGAAAAATATAATTCCCAAAAAAGCTTACAAAATAAAATTTTTAAATATTTTAGGTTTACAACCAATAAGATATATAATTGCAAAATTAGCATTAAATTTTAGAAAAAATAAGTTCAAAAATATAAATAATTCAAATCTAAATTTAAGGGGTATTGAATTCTTTTACTCGTCGGAGGAGGAAATTAAAAAGTTAACAGAAGACGTTAAAAATTTAAAATCTATACTATTGGACAAAAAAGAATTTAAAAATTTTCACCCAAAAAGAATTACATTAATTGACGGATCAACAATAGTTGATAGAATTGAATTCAGTTTCGAAGAAATGGAAAAGTCAGATATTTTTCAAAATTTGTGTAAATATTTATCTGGAAATAAAATTTGGGATTTATTATCTAATGACTTTGGTTCAAAAATTTATCTATGTCCAGATCAAATTATATGGTTTGATAAAATAACCTATGGTCAAAGTTCAGATGTATCACAATGGCATACAGATACATTTTTTGATAACTATAAATACTGGTTTTTCCCTGAAGGAATATCAAATAAAAAAAATATTCCTATGAATTATTTACCAAAAAGTCATAAGTTTTCTTTTAAACGTATCATATTTGAATATTTTTGTTCTCTAACAATGAAAAAAAATACAGATTTATCTTGGAGATTAAATAAACATTTCTTTAAGATTTTCGGAATTAAACCAGTAAATAATGAATGTCCTGAATTTACTGGTTTTTTAGCAAATACTCATGGTTTCCACTCAAGAGCAACTGTTAAAAATGGAGCTACAAGAATACAACTTCATATGACAATAAGGCCTACAGACCCTTTCTCCTTTTTTACATGAAGATATTAATAGTAGGTTTAGGTGTGCATGCACATCATGAGATTGCCTGGGAGAAAGCACTATCAAAATTAGGATGCCAAGTTTTTTTATATGGCTATAAAAAAGACTTAATTGGATTAAAAGGTTATATCAAACAAAGAACATTAATATTTACAGAAAAAATTAATCAAAATTTAATCCAAAAATCAAAAATAATTAAACCAGACATTGTCTTCTTGTATAGAGCAGTATTAATAAATCAAAAAACAATTAAATCACTTCAAAGTAGAGGCATAAAAGTAGTTTTTTTTAACCCAGATAATTGTTTTTCTGAAGATGTAAGAAAAATGTTTTGGAGATTCCACAAAAACTCCATTAAAAATTATGACCACATATTTGCTTATAGACAATCATGTTTAAGAGAGTATAACAAGCAAGGAGCTAGAAGTTCTTCAATTCTTAAACCATATTATGTTCCATGGTTACATTGGAAAGAAAAAATAAAATCCTTTAACGATAGGGAGTATGACATTTGTTTCATAGGTCATTGCGAAAATGATTTTAGACTAAAAGCAATTAACAGAATTTTTAATGAGACTAATTTTAAATTGTTGATATGTGGCAGAGATTGGAAAAGATTTTCAAAAAATTATAATTATAGAAATTGTGTAAAAGAGCCCTTATTAGGAGAAAAATATACTGAAGCAATCTCAAATTCTAAAATTGCTCTAACTTTTTTTTCAGATTGGAATAGAGATCTTTATACTAGACGCGTATGGGAGATACCTGCAGCCGGAACAGTTTTAGCTTCACCTATAACAATTCCAATGTTATCTATTCTTAATTTTAATGAATGTTTATACTTTTCTAATCAAGAGGATATTGTAGAAATGCTTTCTCCAATACTAAATAATGAAGAACACTGGTATTCCTTATTAAAAAACTGCAGAGAAAGAGTTTCTAATGAAGAATATAGTATTCTAGGAAGAGCTAAGGAGTTTCTTGAGATTATAAATGCAATTTTTAATTAAAATTTTTCTTTATTCTATGCACTTCAGATCATTAATAATTGCTATTTTTAATCTATCAAAAGTTTTTCAATCTTTAAGAAAATTTCATAAGTTAAAAAAAAACAAGTGTTCTGATACTGTGACAATTATATCTGCAGGAAAAAGAATTTCTGATGATATTGAATTTGTTAACAATGATATTTTTGTTAATTCAAACTCTTATAAAAATATAAAAAAAGAAGTTAATTCAAAAGTAAAAATTTGCTATTTTGGTAGATTAGAAAAACAAAATGATCTTAACGAATACAAAAAAAGAGTTAAGGATGCAAAATCTAAATTTAAAAAAGCTTTTATTATTACAGAAGCATCTAAATCATATACCAATAAAAAAACAGATATATTTTCTTTGCGTGCAATATATCTTTCATTCTTAAAATATCCTTTTTTAAGACCTCACAATGGGCCTGCATTTCTAATATGGTTAGCATATTGTCTAGGCTATAAAAAAATTATATTAGATGGAGTTGAATCAACGATGATTAAAGGAGTAGTACTTTCAAGAGAACTCTATTCTAATAATATAAAAAAAGATTATTTGAAACATACCTCTAAGATCGCATCTGTAGTTATAAATTGCGCTTTAATGATTTATGAGTACGAACTTTTGTTCTTAAAAATAACTAAAAAAGTTAGGGTTAATCAATTATCCCCCAGTTCTTGGTCACAACCATATAGTGACTTTCAACAAGTATGTGCAGCTGATGATTCATGGAATAGTTTTCTATTAAATAAAAAGGAATAATAATTTGTTACTATAATTTTTATTCCAATAATTTACCTTTCAATTCATTTTTACTCTCTAAAATAAATTTATAGTTTTTAAATTCTTTTGGAACATCTTTAGTACTTTGTTTTGATATTTCTAATTCATTATTTTTTAAACGAACTATATAATTTACATTTTCTTTTTTTCTAATTAATTTATAGTCATTTCTTTGATGGGAACCTCTACTCTCTTTTCTATTAAGAGAGCTTAAAAGAGTTGCTTCAGCTGAAATTATTGATGCTTTTAAATTATAAGCAGAAATCAAGTCACGATAATTTCCATTTTCAATATTTATTACTAAAGATTGACTTTTATTTTTTATTTTCAAGATGGATTTTATAGCATCTTTTAATTTTTGTTCATCTTTAACTACTCCGCAATTAAGCCACATCAAAGACTGTAAATCTCTCTCCATAGGTTCTATTTCATTTTTGCCCGAGTGCATTATCTCATCGATTGAATTAAGGCATTTCTTTATAACTAATTCACAACTTAAACTTTTAGAAGAATTTCTTGAATAATTAACTGCAGCTAATCCTGCTCGAGAACCAAAAACTAGAATTTCAGAAAGTGAATTACCTCCCAAACGATTAGCACCATGAAGTCCTCCTGCGACTTCTCCCGCAGCAAACAATCCTTCTACACAAGCTGAATGATTATCAGCATCTACCTTTATGCCCCCCATCGAATAATGAGCCGTAGGTGCAACTTCCATTGGTTTTTGACTAATATCAAGATTTTGATATTCTAAAAATTGATTATAAATTCTTGGTAACTTTCTCATGATAAATTCTTTATCTCTATGACTGATATCAAGAAAAACTCCGCCATTAGCTGTACATCTACCCTCAAGAATTTCAGTATAATTAGCCAAAGCGACCCTGTCTCTTGTTGATAATTCCATACGTTTCTTATCATATTTTTTCATAAATCTTTCACCATTTATATTTAACAACCTTCCTCCTTCACCCCTTACAGCTTCAGTTACAAGAGTACCTGCGATCTCTTCAGGAAGGACCATTCCTGTGGGATGAAATTGAACCATTTCCATATCAATCAGTGAGCAACCTGCTTTCAATCCGAGATATAAACCATCACCATTATTTTCATATTTCCTAGAGGAATTTATTTTCCAGATACGAGTATGACCTCCAGTACAAAGAACTACTGAATCTGCTAAATTAATACATTTTTGACCATTTTTAATATTAAAAGAGACTGCTCCAAAACAGACATTATTCTTTACTAATAAATCAGTAACATATTGCTCATCATCAATTGGGATTCCTAATAAACTAGATTTTTTTAATAAAGCATTTAAGATAGATTGTCCTGAATAGTCTCCTGAGTAACATGTTCTCCTATATTTATGGGCCCCAAAAAATCTTTGATCCAACTTCCCATTTGGTAGTTTTTCAAAATTTGCTCCCCAATTATCCACTTCTTTCACAAAATCTGGAGCTTCTTTCACCATGATTTCAATATGCGAGGGATCTCCAATTCCATAACCTTCAATGTAAGTATCTATAAAATGCTGTTTCCATGAATCATTATGATCTAAATTCCCTAGAGCGGCATTTATACCCCCGGCAGCTAAAGAGGTATGAGCATCGGACTTAAGTCTTTTCCCCAAAACCTTAACATTTAAGCCTGACATTTTCACCTCAATAGCAGCTCTTAATCCAGCACCGCCACAACCAATTATTAAAACATTTGAAAAACCAGATAAAATATTATTCAATTACTAATTTTTCAATAAATTCTTTAAAAATTCTAAATCATCAGGATAAATAAATTTATTATTTCTATAACAAAATTAACTTAAACCTTTCTCCATACTGCTAAAAGTTTTCCTTGAAAAACAACTTGGTCTAAATCCAGCTCAATTGGTTCATAAGCTGGATTTGCTGCTTCAAGAAATATTTTTCCTTCTCTTTTAACAAAATATTTTAAGGTTGTTCCTAAACCTGGAACCATTGCACTAACAATTGTTCCATTCCTCATCAAGTCCGAATTACTAATTGGCTCCATCAAAACCATATCTCCGTCGGCGATGCAAGCATCTATCATTGAATCTCCATTTACAGTAAGAGCAAAAACATTTTTTCTTTTTAAAACATCAGAGATATCCAATTTTTCATTCACATCAGAGTAAGTTTCAATCAATCCTCCAGCCGCCACTGAACCCATAATGGGAACTCCCTCTACAATTTGATCAACAATTTGCATAGTTCTAGCTTTTCCTTCTTGCCATGATATATAACCTTTCTCTTGCAGGTGTTTTAAGCGACTTTGAATTGGAGCAGGAGACTTAAGTCCCATGGCCTTCATCATCTGTCTGATAGATGGACTATGTTGAAAGTTTTTCATATAGTGTTTTATCCATCCATAAAGCTCATTTTGAGCATCAGTTAGATTATCATCAACAGTTGATCTCATAAAAATAAATGTACACTAATACATTTGTACCTATTTATAAGTTTTTTGCAAGTAGTATTAAGAAAGAAGGCAAGATAAAAGAGCTTGTTGAACATGCATTCTATTTTCTGCTTGATCGAAAATTCTACAATTTTTATTTTCAAATACTTCATCAGTAATCTCTTTTGATCTATAAGCAGGTAGGCAATGGAGAATAATTGCATCTTTATCAGCCTTACCTACTAAATCACTATCAATCGTGAATCCATTAAAAACTTTATCTTTCTCTTCCTTTTGCTTTTCTTCGCCCATAGATGACCAAACATCTGTATAAAGAACATTTGCTCCTAAAACAGCAGAATTGGGATCATTAGTTATTTTCAATAAA
>MDTB01044789.1_pt1 | contig 17758 bp, 18 predicted proteins | sample 811161 | NCBI WGS metagenome assembly MDTB01 (sample SAMN05326650, study PRJNA326480) | marine metagenome | isolation source: seawater | place: Mediterranean Sea | collected 2009
GGTGAGATGGTGGCTCAAGGTAAAGCTAATTTACAAGCACCATGGCTTGGTCTCTCTGCATTTATTACTTTATCACTTCAACTAAGTTTACTGGTTTTTATTGGTGAAGCTGTTAGAGATGCATTTGACCCAAGAAAAGTGATTTGAGATGAAATCGTTACTTGATATTAAAAATCTTAGTATTACCTTCGAGTTTAATGATCAGACGGTTAATGCTGTAAGAGACAGCAGTTTTAAAATTAACCGAGGTGAATGTCTTGCTATTGTCGGTGAAAGTGGATCTGGAAAATCAGTTACAGCTTTAGCAATAATGAGATTAATTAGATCAAACTCGCAACTTAAAATCTCCGGGAGTGCTACATATGAAAAAAAAAATCTCTTAAATTCAGATGAGTTAAATTTACAAAATATACGAGGGAAAAAAGTTTCAATGATTTTTCAAGAACCTATGACCTCTCTAAATCCTCTTCATAATATTGAAAAACAAGTTACAGAGTGCTTTGTACTAAACCAGAAGTCAAATAAATCAAAATGTATAGAATTGCTTAAAGAAGTTGGTATAGAAAATCCTGAGCAAAGACTCACTCACTTCCCACATCAATTATCAGGTGGACAAAGACAAAGAATTATGATTGCAATGGCAATAGCTAATAATCCTGATTTGCTAATTGCTGACGAGCCAACAACTGCTCTTGATGTAACAATCCAAAAACAAATATTAGACCTCTTAGATAAATTAAGAAAAAAATATAAAATGTCACTCTTACTAATTACTCATGATCTTGGAATTGTCAAAAAGATTGCTGATAGAGTATGCGTAATGAAAAAAGGTAAGATTGTTGAACAAAACACGACCTCGGAAATCTTTGGTAAGCCAAAACATATTTATACTAAGAAGCTTATAAATTCTAAACCTAGAGAAAAAAAAACTAAAAAAAAGAATGATGAAATTATCCTATCTGTAAAAAATCTTAGTGTTTATTATAAAAATACGAATAGTTTTTTCCTTAAAAATAAAAATGATACTTTTCAGGCTGTGAAAAATCTTAGCTTTGAGATCGCCAAAGGTGAAACTCTTGGAATTGTTGGCGAAAGTGGTTCTGGAAAAAGTTCCATTGCTCAAGCCTTACTTAAACTAATAGACTCTGAGGGAAATTTCTTTTTTAAAAATAAAAATATTTCAAATCTTAATGAAAAAAACTTTAGGTCTTACCGAAAAAATATTCAGATAATATTTCAAGACCCTTTTGCTTCTCTTAGTCCTCGCCTCACTGTTCAGGATATTGTAAGCGAAGGGCTTGAGGTACACTATAAAGAAAAATCAAAAAAAGAAATGGAAATTTTGACAAAAAAAATAATCAATGATGTTGGTCTCGATTCTTCAATGCTCTCTCGATACCCACATGAGTTTTCAGGTGGACAACGCCAAAGAATTGCAATAGCTCGCGCTCTTATTTTAAACCCGGAACTAATTATTCTCGACGAACCAACCAGTGCTTTAGATATGACCGTACAATCGCAGATAGTTGATTTACTTTTAAATCTTCAGGAAAAAAAACAGCTAACTTATATATTCATTAGTCATGATTTAAAAATAGTTAAGGCATTATCAGATAAAATAATGGTTATGAAATCAGGCAAAATTATTGAATTTGAAGAAAAAAATAAAATTTTTTTAAAACCTAAAAATGATTACACAAAACAGTTACTTAGTTCAGCTTATTTTTAAATTTTTTTGATAAGTTCAAGAAGTGCTCTCATACCCATCGCCTCTCCCCCTTCGTAAGAACAAAATTTGTTAGCTCTTGTCCATGCCATAAGATCTACGTGTATCCACGGAACATCTTTAACAAATTTTTGTAAAAATAATGCTGCTGTAATTGCTCCCCCAAACATACTATTTCCTATATTTTTAAAATCCGCATGTGCAGAGTTAAGTTGACCCGAATAATTTTCCCATAACGGTAACTGCCATAGTGGATCACCGGTTTTTTGTGACAGATCGATCAATTTCATAGCTAAATAATCGTCATTACAAAAAAAACTGGGAACCTCCGTACCCATTGCCACTCGTGATGCTCCTGTTAATGTTGCCATGTCAATTATTAGATTAGCATTTTTTTCACAAGCATAACTTATTGCATCTGCTAAAATCAATCTTCCTTCAGCATCAGTATCACCTATTTCAACAAAACTTCCTTTTCTACTCTTAATAATATCTGAGGGTCTTATTGATTTTTTTGAAACAGAGTTCTCGACTAGACACAACAACAATCTCAGATCTACATCGAGATTAAAATCGCTTATTAACTTTGCTAGACCAATACAGTTTGCAGCCCCACCCATATCTTTTTTCATCAGTGACATTCCTGAACCAGTTTTTATGTTTAACCCTCCTGTATCGAAGGAAACACCTTTCCCAATTAAAAATACTTTTTTCTTTGATTTTTTTTTATTGAATTTAAATTCACAAAAAATTGGCTTTTTTGAAACATCAGCCCCTTGGCCAACAGCAGATATAAGGGGAAAATTTTTTTCAAGTTTCTTTCCAACCACATAGTTAGTCAAAGTAAATTTTTTTAAAAATTTCTTTGCTTCATTAAAAATTTCTTTCGGACCTAAAATATTTGCAGGTGTATTAATTAAATCTCTTACGAAAAAGTAGGATTCAGTTAATAGATCTATTTCATTGTTGGATTCATGAAAAATTTTGGGAATTTTTTTTTGTAATTTTTTAGACTGAAACTTATTAAAACTATAATTAGCTAAATTCCACCCTAAGAGAAAACTTTTTATATTAGTTTCTTTACATCCATAATAATCAATAAAAAAATCTCCAGATTTACAATATTTGCTTATTGCTTGCCCAATCAATAAAAGCTTATAATTTTTTTGGAGAATGTTTAGTTTTGATATTTTCTCTAAATTAAGATGAATACTGTCATCTTTTTTTAAAACTGAGTAGGATGCAAACTCATCAAAAGTTTTTTTTTTAAATTCTTGAGGAATTTGATTTTTGAAAAAATATATGCAAATGGCTTTTTTTTTAAATTGTGCACTCTTACTTGTCATTACCTTTTAACGAATATATAATTGATTTTTTTTTAAGCAATAAAATAAGGGGATTTATGAATTTTTTGTCTAAACTAACACTTTCGTTTTTAACCATACTATTAACCTCAATCTTACCTCAATTAGCAATGGCAGCTGAGGGTTCTAGCGGACCAACAAGTCTTGACATGATTACAAGTCCAGCGGGTATCTTTTGTATAATCATATTTATTGCAGCCTATGCCTTTGTCATGGCAGAGGAATTCACACATTTTAGAAAGTCTAAACCAGTCATACTGGCAGCCACTCTGATTTGGGTCATAATTGCTTATGTAGCCTCTCAAGATCCGAGCATTGGCCCAAAATGGGCTGAAACTCAGTTTAGACACGTAGTGTTGGAATTTGCAGAACTTTTCTTCTTTTTATTTGTTGCAATGGCATATGTAAATTCATTGACAGAAAGAAGAATGTTTGATGCTTTGTGTGCGTGGTTATCAAATAACAACTTTAGTTATAAAAAAATATTTGTAATTTCTGGAGTTATAGCTTTTTTTCTTTCCCCTATTGCTGACAATTTAACAACGGCTTTAATACTTGGAACTGTTGTTATGGTTGCAGGTCGAGGTAATAAGGCTTTTGTTGTGCCTGGTCTAATTAACATTGTAGTCGCTGCCAATGCGGGGGGAGCTTTTTCTCCTTTTGGTGACATAACTACATTAATGGTTTGGCAACGTGGATTTGTTTCCTTTTTTGATTTTTTCAATATTTTTGTACCATCTGTTGTGAACTATATAGTTCCTGCTACATTTATGTACTTTGCTATCCCTAATGAAGTTCCTAAAGGAGATGGTAAAAAAGTAACAATTCTTCCCGGAGGTAAAGTAATTGCTTTTCTGGGGATTCTAACAATTACCTTAACAGTTACTGGACATAACGTTCTTCACATGCCTCCGATCTTAGGTATGATGTTTGGTCTAGGAATGCTTGGAACCTATGGTTACTTTCTTAAAACCAGATATCCTGAAAAAAATAAATTTGATATTTTTGCCATAACCGGAAGAGCAGAATGGGACACACTTTTATTTTTCTATGGAATACTAGTTGCTGTCGGTGGACTTGCTTCTTTAGGGTATTTAAAACTCATATCGGATGATATGTATGTTACTCTGGGGGCAACCTATGCTAATATCTTAGTTGGGATTTTGTCAGCAATAATTGATAACATTCCGATTGTATATGCAGTATTAACAGCACATCCTGCTATGGATATGGGCCAATGGTTGCTCATTACATTAACAGCAGGTGTAGGTGGCTCTTTACTATCTATTGGATCTGCTGCAGGTGTTGCTTTAATGGGACAAGCAAGAGGAGTTTATACCTTCTTTGCTCACCTCAAGTGGGCATGGGCTATATTGCTTGGTTACGCAGCATGTATAGTTGTCCATTTATGGATGAACGCTCATTTATTTGATCTAGTCCCTTTAGAACGATAAATTTTTAGTCGATAACTAATGGCACGAAGGAATTTTATTCTTTTGTGTCATTATTTTTAAAATCAAATATTCCCTTTAAAACCTTTTTATTTTTTTAAAATAAATTATGCAAAAATATGTAATTTTTTTTTCCTCTTTGTTAATGACTTTCCTTTTCTTTTCTCAAGTTAAGAGCGACTCAATTTATCACTCTATAGGAGATTACCCCACAAAAATTGGAAAGAGTAAAAGTTTGTTTGATTTCTCAACTGACTATGAAGGAAGAGTTGATAGTAATGGAAGTATTTATAATTCTTATGGTGATTATCTAGGAAGGTTTGAAACCTATAACAATAGCTATAATTCTTTTGGTGGGTTTAAAGGAAGAATTGATGAGTTTGGAAATATGTATGACTCCTTAGGAAGTTACCAAGGTAAACTTGAGAGAAATGGAAATATTTATGATTCTCGTGGGGGGTATAAAGGAAGTATTATTAAGTAATAGTATTATTAATTTATCTCTTAAATTTAAGAATAAGGTGTTCAGCCAATTACATAATTACTCTTTTTCCATTCCAATTTCATATAGCTCAAAGCTAGCCTCTTCTATATCACCTGTCTTAGCGTCAACATCAACTTTAATTTCATATCCAGCGTTAGATTGAATATCAAATTCGTAAGTAAGTGACCCGTCCATACCTATTTCTCTTTCTTCATTAACAATTCTTCCAGGATGAATTTCAAGAACATTTACTCGTGCCTGTTCAATGCTAATCTTAGCACCATTTTTAAATGTAGGGTTATTCTCGTCAACTTCCTTTTCGACTTCGATAATGTACCCTTCCTCAGCATTACATTCAACGTTGTAAATTGATCCATCTTTAGAAGATTCTATATCAAATTCATAAATAGGGTCATCTCCCTCTACTTTAAATTCTAGTTTTCTAGCGTGGCCTGGGATTGTATCGTAAGCCTGATCCAAACACTGCTCAACTTTTACAATGTCATACAAGCTTAATATCATCTAAATCTCCAGTGTCGGCGTCAGCATAGGTGAAGCATAGAAGCGAAAAAAATCCAGTTAAAGTTATTGAAGATATATATTTAAACATAACCATAAATTAATTTTTAATTTTAATAATTCAAGATTATAACGAATCTTCTACCATGTAACATTAACCCCAGCAAAAATTACACGTGGTTGTCCCGGTGTAACGAAAGTTCCGCTTCCACCTGTTCCACTTACTTCATTTTCTGCAAATATACCCCCTGTTTCATAGTTGACTCCAAAAATATTTCTTGCCGTCAAAAAGAAGGTACCATTTGCCCCTGCTCTAAATTTATCTCCCATGGAGAAGTTATACTCTGTTCCTACGTTAGTTAGAATATGTCCAGGAAGTTTTAATCCTGCGGTATTGTCTTCATCACCTCTATAAAACTGAGATGAGCTAGCTTCAATATCTGCACTAAAAGTCCAGTTCTTTTTAAAAGCATAACCTAAACCAAATCTTCCTATGTGAGGAGAAATTCCAGGTATTTTTTTTCCGTGCTTAATTGGAATTTGATACTGTTCTCTCAACACGTTATCGTCAAAATCATCATCCTCCAAAGTGTTTGATGGGTGCCCAACGCTCGATAGCATTTGAGAGGTTTCAAATGTTGCACGAACATATGCATACTTTGAAAACCACGTCCATTTTTCACCAAGTTGTCCATTCAGCGCGAATTCCGCACCATACCTTTGTGTGTTACCAACGTTTCTGAAGTAACCAGTACCGACTCTATTACCACCGATGAAAATAATATCATTATAGTTTCTGCCGGCGTAACCACTTACATTCCACTTAATAGAATGATTCATTCCCATTAATTGATAGCCACCTGCGGTGCCGTTAGCTCCAATTTCAAAGTTTCTATTTACAACTTGATCAAGAGGAGGGTCAGCTTGAAATGAGTTTGGTAATCTGCATGGCGCATTAGGGTCTGCACATGCAAGTTCAGCGACTGACGGTGTTCTACTTGATTCTTTGTATGAAGCAAATAATCTGGTAGAGCCAATTAAAGGAACGTCATTGAATCTTTTAACAATCCCAATACCAGGGTTTATTCTCCAAAAAAAATGATGTCCTTCAAGAGCTGTTCCGTTCTGGTCATTAATTTCCATAGAAGCCCAATTCCATCGCGCAGATAAGTTCAATGAAGTTGTGTCGTTAAGATCGATTGTATTGCTTCCATATAATGCCGTATTATGTGTTGTAGACTCAAGGTTTGTTATAAATTGTTCCTCACCTTCTGTATCTGTAGATAACAATACTCCTGTTCCCTGTACACCTCTATCAGCCATAACTATCCCTAATTCAGTGGAAGAGCCAAAACTGTTCTTTGAAAAATCATAGTTAACTCCTCCTATAAAAGTATTATTTTTACCGATTAATGAAGAGTCAAAAGTTGACTGAAAATTTAGACCAAAAGCATTAGTTTTAGTGTTTGATCGATTGATCGCGCCACCATTTTCGAGTTCATTTTCATCATCATCTAGCTCTAGGCCTAAACTGTCATAATTTATTTCGTTTCCTGCTAAATCTAGAATATTTACTGCATCAGCGGCAGCGTTTGATTCATATTCGCCACATAATGTGTTATCAGCAGCACCCCCACCTCTATCAAAATTAAAGCCACAATCTCTTCCATCAAATTCGTCACCATTGTAATTTCTTCTTTCCATGTGACGGTAATACATATTTCCTTGAAGAGACAGATTATCATTAACAATATGATTACCCCCCATATTAGCGTAATAATTTTTATTGTGAGTGTTGTCAGGATAAGTATAAACAGCATCTCTACCCTCAAGATCCATTAATGTTAATGGCATGGCACCATTACCTCTTAAATCGGTAAAAGCCTGACCAATATTTAAAAATAATTCTGTATCTTCACCTCTGTATCTAAAATCACTGTAAAATTTTTCTAAATAGGATTCTGACTCATCTCTCCATCCTTTATCAACATTAAAATTTGCTCCTAGGTAGACTGCATAGTCTCCAAATTTTTTACCATATTCTAATATTTCATTTGTTCTTCCGTAAGATCCACCAGACAAAGTGGTCTTAGCACCTTCATTCTCAAAACCATTTTTCATTTGTAGTGAAATAGCACCTCCAATAGCATTTTGACCAAATATTGGATCGCCTCCACTGAAAACCTGCATATTATTTATGGCAAAATCAGGCACTAGATCCCATTGAACAACCTCACCAAAAGATTCATTTACCCTCATACCATTTTGGTAAATTGCCATTGCTTGAGCCGTCCCCAGCAATGGGCCGGAAACATAACCTCTAAAATTAATATCATTTTGCATGGGAGAACTGTTTAAGTTAGAGATTGATATTCCACTTGCCTCTCTATTGAGCGTTTCAACAACCGAAAAGTTTTTCTTTTTAGAGAGAGAATCAACACCAAATGACTGAACATTAGACGGCACTCTTTCAATATTAATTCCGGAACCTTGCACAGGAGAAACAGATATAACGTTGACATCGGGAGCTACGTAAGTTTTATCTTGAGTTGATGCCTCACTAAAAAAAAACAGTGATGACCCCATAAGCATTATTCTATTTAATTTGTGCACAATATTTTCCACCAAAGAGTTAAACAATAGATTTAAAAAAATATCAAAGGTTTGTCAAACAAAAACTTAACAAAAACAATTATTTATAGAGCTATATAAAAATTAATAGATACTTAGATTTCGATATCAAATGAGAAATTTTAAAAAGTAATTAAAATTTCTTTAATTTTACGAATATAAATGTATATATAAATTTAATGTTTCCATTTCTTAAAAAATTTAAAAAAGAACAAAGTATTGAAAATATCTCAGATAATGAGAAAAATATACTAATTACATCTCTTCTAATTGAATGTGCTAAAGGAGACTACGATTTTTCTGATCAAGAGATTTCTAAAGTCAAAGATATTTTAAAAAAAAAGCTAAAAATTGACCAATCAGAAATAAATTTAATTTTCGATAAGGCACTCGAAATGATACAAGGAAATGTTGAATTATACTCTCTCACTAAGGATATCAGAGATAACTTAAGCAAAGAAGAAATTCTACAAATTTTTGAATATATGTGGGTTGTAGTACTGGCTGATGGAAAGATTGACGATTTTGAGGCTGCACTAATGAGTAAATTAGTAGGGCTTTTTCACCTAACAGGTAAAGAATCTGCGGAAGCAAAGAAAAAGGCTATGTCTCATCAATAGATATTTTTGCTCTTAGCTTTTTCCTCGATTGGGAAAATAATTTTCTATGCTTAATTGATTTTTCAGCCACCCTTTTTCTCCAAAGTTTAAAACTTGAAGGTTTTAAACTTTTTCTCATAAATTTAATAACCTCGGCTTCTGTTTTTCCTGTTTTTTCAAAAATCTCTTCAAAAGTAATTCTATCTGCCCATGCTGCCCAAATGATCCAATCTGAATTTTTAGGAGAAGGCTCCTTATTCTTTACCTTTGTTTCTGGGAAATTGCTTTTTTTAGACACTAAAATAATTCTGCTTCTATTATATCAAGCTTTGCATCGAAATCTTTTCCAAATGCAACAAAGGCTATACTTCTAATCTCAGATGATTTGAAATTTTGCGGTTGGTAAAAATTAGATTTTGTAAAATCATCAAACTTTATTTCTACATTTGTCCATTCTTTAGAAACAAAAAATTTACCTGCATAATACTGCCATGGTAAAAATAGTTTTTTTGTTCTTACGTGAACGTAATATTCACTTTCTAAACCTCTTGCTTTGAATCTTATGCCTTTATAAGTATCATTTTTAATTTCATACTCCTTTCTCACTTGAATAAATCCACCATTATTTTCAGTGCTAACTGTACCCTCTAATCTAAGAAAAAATTTATTTTTATCCTTTTTTAAAGCTGTTTTTCCCTCTGACACTCCTCCCATAACTTGATCAGAGAAAAACTTCCAATCTTCAAGTATAATTTTTTTTTCATCAACTTTATAATCAAGCAAATTCATTGCATTAATTTTTACACCTATTATAAAGAACAATATAGTAATTAATAATTTCATAAACTTACTCTAATATTATGAAAAAAAATGTAAATCTATTTCAAATTTCTAAAAAATTTAAAACTATCAATTATTTTTGTGAGGACAAATGACTAACAGTAAAGATGTTGATTTAGTGAATATTACCCAAAAAAAATGGGCGGACATGATATTAAAAATTGGTAAGGGATACAGAGAAAAAATTAAGTTAGATGACTTAGTGAATGAACTACTGCATAAGGTGTATGCATTTGATCACTGTGGCGTTTTATTTAAACCAACATTAGCTAGCCTTAATCAATTTAGATCAACAAAAGAGGAATTTATATCTTATTTTCTTGGACAAAATAAAGTATGTAAAGAGGATAAGGGATTTGCCATAAAAAACTGGCAGTCAATAAAGTTTGAAAACTTTAAAATTGTTAATTACAATAACCAATTACTTTCTATGGGGAATTATTATTTTGAAGATGAAAAAAATGAACTACTTAAAGTTGAATACACATTTGGCTTCATTAAGGTAAGTCCTGATCAATTAAGAATTAATTTGCATCATTCCTCTTTACCTTACAATGATTAAGCAAAAACAAACTAAAAATTTTATATGAATAAAAGTATTCTTACAAATTTGATCGCAGTTACCATAACAATTTATGGGCTTTTCTCACCAATTTTTTCGACAGAAATTTTTATGGCTGGATTATTTGCTCTTTCTGGTGGTTTAACTAATTGGCTTGCAATTCATATGCTCTTTGAAAAGGTTCCTTTGCTATACGGATCTGGTGTTATTCCAAACAGATTCGAAGATTTTAAAAATGGGATAAAAAATTTAATTATGAATGAATTTTTTTCGTCTACTATTTTAGAAAAATTTTTAAAGAATAAAACTGACAAAGCTGGAGAGGATATTCTTAAAAGTTTAGATTACGACAAAATCTTTATCAAACTAGTTGAAGCTATTGAAGAATCATCATTAGGTTCAATGCTAAATATGCTTGGTGGAAAAAAGGCCCTTGACCCTCTTAGAGAACCAGTTAAAAAAAAAATAAAAGAGTTATTCAATGATATTTCATTAAAAAATAATGATGAAAACTTTAATCCATCAGAAAAACTGAAGGAAGACATAGAAAATATTATTGACAAAAGATTAGAGGAGTTAACTCCAGAACACATTAAAATTATAATGAAAGAAATGATTCAAAAACATTTAGGATGGCTGGTTGTATGGGGTGGAGTATTCGGGTTTTTAATTGGTTTGTTACTTGGAATATTAGGAAGCCTTAATTGAAAAAAATAACCAAAACGCAAATTTTTAAATTTGATAATACTTATATAAATCTTCCCAAAAACTTTTATCAAAAGATTAATCCTGTTCCTGTAAAAAAACCTCACTTATTAAAATTAAACTATGAACTTTTAGATTATTTTAATCTTGATGCAGATTCTATAAAAAGTAATTTAGGGGTATCAATTTTATCGGGTAATAAAGTTCCTAATAATACCACACCTCTTGCCATGGTATATGCCGGTCATCAATTTGGCAATTTTGTTGATCAACTTGGTGACGGAAGGGCAGTTCTATTAGGTGAAATTATTTCAAAAGATGGACTAAGATATGATCTACAACTGAAGGGATCAGGTAAAACAATTTTTTCAAGGCAAGGTGACGGTAGATCGCCTCTTGGGCCAGTGATAAGAGAATACATAATAAGTGAAGCAATGCACTATCTTGGTATTCCTACAACTCGATCTTTGTCAATTATAGGAACTGGAGAATTCGTAGAAAGAGAAAAAATTGAACCTGGTGGAATTTTAGTAAGAATATCGTCGAGTCACATAAGAATAGGTACATTTGAGTTTTTTAGCGCAAAAAAAGATTTTGTTTCAGTGAAGAAACTTTGCGACTACACAATTAATCGGCATTTTCCAGAAATTTTATCCAGTAAAAATCCATACAAATCATTTTTAAACAAAGTAATAGAATCTCAAGCGAGACTGATTGCGCAATGGATGAATGTTGGTTTTATTCATGGTGTTATGAATACAGATAACACATCAATATCTGGTCAGACAATTGATTATGGACCCTGTGCATTCATGAATAACTTTGACCCCAATACTGTTTACAGCTTTATTGATGTTTACGGGAGGTATAGCTATGGAAATCAACCAAAAATTATGTTGTGGAATTTGTCAAAATTTGCTGGGTCCATTTCTTTTTTAATTGATGAAAAAAAGGAAGAGGCCAATAAAATAATCTTAAATTCTTTATCAAAATTTCCAAAACTATTTGATGATTTTTGGGCATCAGCTATCTCTAAGAAGCTTGGTCTTTTTAAAAACATGAAAGAAAACAAAAAATTAATTGAAAAATTTTTAGAAATTATGTTTGAGCAAAAAACAGACTTTACATTAACTTTTAGAGCATTGTCGGAAAGCATTGAAAATGATAAAAAAAAGCTAAAATTTTTCTCTCTTTTTAAAAAAAATAAACACATAACTAACTGGTATAATGATTGGTCACAAAGGTTAGAAAAAGGAAAGTATTCGAAAGAAAAAATTGTAGAAAAAATGAAAAATAGAAACCCACTCTTTATTCCCCGAAATCATTTAATTGAAAAATGTATTAATGAAGCAGTCGAAAAGTCTGATTTTTCTATGGTAAATGATCTTCTTGAAGTACTAAAAAAACCATTTGAGTATAATAAAAAATTAAGTCTTGGTGACCCACCCAAACCTAATAAAGATATTAAAAATACTTTTTGTGGTACTTAAAATTATTTAAGAGCAGAAAAACCATATTTTTTGCATTCATCAAAAATTTCATCCTCTGCTTCCTTCCAAAGTGGGATAGCTTGTTCTAAAATTTTATATCCCTTTGGAGTAAGTTTAACTATCCTTTTTCTTGCATCATTGCTTTTTAAATTTTCAATTAATTTATATTTATACAAAATATCCAAACCTCTACTTAATGTAGTTCTATCCATTAACAAAATTTCTGAAAGACTATTTACTGTCTCCTCTCCACCTGAAGCTAATAAAGAAAGAATAGAAAATTGGGTTATTTTTATTTTTAAAGGTTTTAACTTTCTATCATATAATTGTGTTGTAATTCTTGAGGCTTGTCGCATTCTCAAACATTTGCAACTTAAAAGTTGTCTGTATTTAAAAGTGTTATCACTCTTATTCATATAGTTCAAAAGTATATCATAGATAATTTTTATGCAATGAGATTGCTCTGAATAATATTGTTTTTGTGAAGAGCTGGCTTAAAATCAACTTTGTTGAAGTTCAGCAGATAAAGAACGTTCTTTATGTTAACTTAATAAAAAATTATTAGGGTTATACTTCTAGTCTATGATTTATATTTCTAATAAAATATAATCATCATTTGTATTGGAAAGTTCTTTATTTTTAGAATCAAAAAGATAAAGGCTATTGAATGTATTTAAAAAGAATTTAACCCCCTTTTTTTTGTAATTATTAAGAAAATTTAATTTTATGTACGCCTCTTGTTTTTCATTTCTTTCAAAATAATTTGCAGAAAATATTTTACAGTTATGAAAAAAAATAGTTGTTGATGAAACTTCAAACCCTGCTCTCAGTTCTATCGGTGATCGCTCTTGATGTTTCCTTTGCCATTTAAAACCTGTTTCAGTTCTCTCATCTAAAGAAAAGTTTTTTGCTTTCTTTACAATAAATGAGTTTTCAATCCCAACGATAGACATTATTTTTCCATTTCTGCAATCAAACCCAGCATAAATTAAAATTTGTAAAAAAACTGGTAAAATTGTTGACGCAATGTGTCCCTCCACAAATCTTTCAGCCGGATGTTTTGGACCAGAAATGACTAAGTCTCCATCATCTTTCAATAAATCATAAATTTTATCTAAAAAAAGTCCTTGATTTCTTTGGTGCTCAATTACATGAGAACAGTGAATCATATCATATTTTTTCTTAAAATTATGATGATTAAAATCGCCAACGAATTCTGCATCTTTTTCATATTTATCTATTAAATCAACAGAAAACCCGTATTTTCTCATTATTTCGCAATGTTTTCCTAATGCACCTCCGATATCTAAAACATCAATTCTTTTTTTGGAAGTTTTATGAGAAAGAAGATACTCTAATAAAGCAAATCCTCCATAGTCAAGTTTTGGAAGATTATGAAAAATTTTCATATCCGATAATTTCGGTAAGTTTGAAAGATTTAGTGGATTATTATGCATAAGTCAGAATGAGCAAATTAAATGCCAAAATTTAACTGTTATAAATTAAGTAAATTAAATAAATCTTTTATTAATATTTATTATGTTTTATTGACTTAAAATTTAGACAGAATAACTTAATTTTAATGATTTTAAAATTTTTGTTATCCTTTTTAATCTTTAATCTTTTTTTCTCATTGTCCTATGCTGCAGAAAAGATTTTATCATGTAAAATGAATTATGGTATATCTGGAGAAAATGACGAAACTGATATTGAGTTTAAAAATTTGAGTACAATTGACCAAACTCAAACTTTTTTTCTAGACATTGAAAAGAATTGGCTTTCGGTGAAATCTCAAAAAGATTCTAAAGATGGCGTTAGCGATTTTAGTAAGATAGAGTTTAGAACAAGTGATTCTATTATTTTTTCAATATCTTATTTAGAGGCAAATGGGCTTGTAGTAAAAAAAAATATTATTGAATTAGACAGGTATAGTGGATTTGTAAAACATGAGTTTCGAACAAATAATGAAACTATCTATAGAACTGGATATTGTGAAGTTTCAAAAAATAGTAGGTTGTTTTGAAAAGTTAAAAATTATGTAAATTTAAAAATCAAGTCACTCACTAGACTCTCCTAAATTTTCTTCTGCTTCTTTTCTAGCACCCTCCGATTCAATGTCTGATATATCTAATCTTCTGATCATTTTTCTAATTAATTCCATTCCACCCTCATCAACCTTAGCTTCTGTTGAAAGAACTCTTTCCCATAAAAACTCTACTAGCTCATATTTCTCTCTATAAACTTCAACTTGTTCAACTTTTTTTAATAAGGATTCAGATAATTTTTTCTCTAATATTACTGTCGCTTGATTTGAAGATATACTTAATTGTTCACTAAGTATTTTTTTTAATTGTGATGATTCTTCTGGTGCAATCTTACCTCCAATCGTTGAACATTCTGCCAACATAAGTGCTAACAATACACATTTTTCAAAAGCTTTAAGTTTATTGTAAGCATTTTTTCCAGATAAAACGGATTGAATTCCCTTTGAAATTTTAGCTCTGTCTAAACCATTTTTTTTTATTTCATTAAAGTTTTGGGACTCAATTGAAAACTTTTCAGCTAGATTTTCTACTAATCCAATCTCAAAATCATCTTCCTCTTCTCCTTTTGACAGAATTTTTTCCCATATATAAATAATCATTTGAGCTAAGTCACCCTCTAAAAACTTAGTTCTAATTACGTCAAAAAGTAAAGTATCATTGGTGTCATTCATTAATTTTTGAACTTTGGCAGAATCAATTTCAAACTTTTCAGTAAATATTTGTGAAAACTTTTGTTTAAGTTGATCACTTCCTAATTTGTCTAAATTAGAAATATGTAAAATTGCTAAAGCAACGTCTTTTCTATTGTCTATAGATAAGGAGCCAAAATAAATTTTGTTTGCTTCATTTATAAATTCTGAAATCTGGGTTATTTCAACTTCTTGACTTTGGATCTCAGGCTGTGAATTATCATTCCCTTCTTTGAAATCACTGAGACTGTAGGATACTACTTCACCTAATTGGCCTAAAATTCTTTTGACCATAAATTCATCTATTATGGTACCTTCTTCTATATCAAGAGTAAGAACTAATTTTACTTTTTTAGTCATCAAGCTATCCAATTATTTTTACTTATAAAAATTCTTACGGAAAAAAATTATACTTTTTTTTAACCCTATTACCTTTTAGTGCTTTATCCAAGAAGTAATATAAATATTAATTAATCAAGGTATTTTAAAGTTTTTAAGTTAAAGCTTAATAGTTTTTGAATGCTAATTTAAATCTATTCTAACTCAACCCTAGATTTCCTTTTTTATATACCTATCAATAATATGGCTTTCAAAATATTTAAGATTGAGATTTTCTTCTGTTGATTCTTTTAATAATTCGTCAATTTTGAAAAAATTTCCTCTTCTGTGAACATTTTCTCTAAGCCACTTAATAATCGGTTTGAAATTCCCTTTTTGTAAATTTAAATCATAATCTTTAACTTCTGTCCTAACTTTACAGGCTAACTGTGCAGCAATAAATGCCCCAATGCTGTATGTAGGAAAATATCCAAAGTCCCCTCCATACCAGTGAATATCCTGTAAACAACCAACTTTATCGTCATTAACATCTAGTCTTAAAGTTTTTAAAAATTCTTCATTCCAAAGGTCAGGCAAGTTTTCTACGCTTGCATCCTCTTCTATAATTTTATATTCAATATTAAATCTATGAATTATGTGAAGAGGATAATGGACCTCATCAGAATCAACTCTAATATAACCTGGCCTTACATTATTTCTTATATTATAGATAACATCACTTCTCCAGACATTAGGATCTTTGCCAATCTTATCTTCTAAAGTTTTTTGAATGAATTGGCTAACTGGAAGAGACTTTATTATTTGCATTTCTATAAAAAGTGATTGACTTTCATGTAAAGACATTCCTCCAGCAGAACCAATTGGTTGATGAGCCCATTTTTTTGGTAATCCTTGTTCATACAAAGCATGACCTGTTTCATGCATCAAAGCATCAAAACATGAAAATGAGTCTTCTTCACTAAATCTGGTTGTAATTCTTATATCTTGGGTCCCACCACCACAAAATGGGTGTAAACTTTTGTCAATTCTTCCCCTTGAAAAGTCAAAGCCTAATTGTTTCATGAAAATCTTTGATAAATTAAACTGATCTTCCTCATTTAAAAAATCATTAAATTCTATGTTTTTTTGCTTTTTTATTATCAATGGTAATTTTTTCTTTAGGAATTTCTCAACCCTTCTAAATATTTTAAATAATTGTTTTGAATCAAGAGATCTATCATATTTAGAAAGTAGACAATCGTATTTTTTTTTATTTTTAATTTGAGATAAAATTTCTGACTCTTCTTTAATTAATTTAACAAGTTTGACAAAAGAATTTTTTACTATATTGAAGTTAGACTTTTCTCTCGCTTCTCTCCAAAGTCCTTCACATTCAATTGATAATTCAGCTTTTTTTTTAAGTTTATTTGTAGGTATTGAATTAAAATAATCAAATTTATTTTTCATTAATTCAAAGTTTATTTTGTCAGATTTATTTAACTCACGATCATTAACTTTTTGAAAAAATTCGTTTTTTTTTATTTCATTAAAAATATTTTTTTTGTAGTCATATAATTTTGTAATTTGTTTAATTCTTTGTTTTCTTGAATTTTCAGGCATGTAAGTAGCCATATCCCAATTTAAAATCCCACTGATATCATTAATAAGGCTTTGTTCTTCAAATAAATTTTTTAAGTTTTTGTATGACATTATAGTTTATAAATAAAATGAGAATTGACTAAATTCAATAATTAAAAGAATAATTATGCTTAATTTCCATATAGACATTCTTTTTATGTGTAATTTATTATTAAACTAGGATGAGAGTAGTATTATACGTAATTATTTATTTTCTTGTATCCTTCCCATGCTATTCAAAGTGGGAAAAAGTTAATGAAAATAAAATTTTTACTGAGTATTTTGAATTAGATACAGTAAAAAAAATTGATGACATTATACATATTTGGAGTTTGGTAGATTATAAAAAGCCGCAAAAGAATGGGAATCTAAGTACTAAATATTACTCAATATATGACTGCAATGAAATGAAATATAAAGTTTTAAGTATAATAGAATACAAAACTAATATGGGTAAAGGTCGAAACTTTAGGTATACAAAAAATATTACCAATGAATTAATTGATGAAAATTGGATTTATCCCTCACTAGATAGTACTGATTATATTAAAACTATTTCTATTTGCAGTCCTTAATTAGTCAATATATCTGTCTATTTAATATGGCGGAGAGAGAGGGATTCGAACCCTCGAAACAGTTTCCTGTTTACACGCTTTCCAAGCGTGCGCCTTCAGCCACTCGGCCACCTCTCCATTAA
>MDTB01056546.1_pt1 | contig 17758 bp, 17 predicted proteins | sample 811161 | NCBI WGS metagenome assembly MDTB01 (sample SAMN05326650, study PRJNA326480) | marine metagenome | isolation source: seawater | place: Mediterranean Sea | collected 2009
AGTAAATGCAGGACATCTTATAGAAGTGGGTGCTAGACCTAATACAGGTAAAACATCTTTTCATGCAAGTATGATTGCAGGTGTAGGTGGCTTTGCTAGACAAGGAGCTAAATGTGTTATACTCTGTAATGAAGAAGCTGCCCATCGTGTAGGTGCTAGATATTTAACTGCTGCATCAGGTATGTCTGTAGGTGAGATTCGTGGTAATATGATAAAAGCTAGAGATTTATATAGTCCTGTAAGCGATAATATAAAGATTAAAGATGCTACATCTAGAGATATGTCTTGGGTAGAAAGTGTTTGTAAAACATTTAAACCTGATATACTTGTATTAGATATGGGAGATAAGTTTGCTACTATGGGTGGCTTTGCTAGAGCAGATGAAGCTCTAAAAGTAAATGCTATTCATGCTAGACAAATAGCTAAAGAATATGAGTGTGCTGTGTTTTATATGTCACAACTATCTGCAGAAGCAGAAGGTAAAATTATACTTAATCAAAGTATGATGGAGGGTAGTCGTACAGGTAAAGCTGCAGAAGCTGATTTAATGTTACTTATATCTAAAAACCCTATGAAGGGCGAACATGACGAAGAGGATTTACAGAGACATTTAAATATTGTAAAAAATAAGTTGACAGGTTGGCATGGTATAGTATCATGTGAACTAAACTATGAAGTAGGAAGGTATGAAGAATAATGAAGTTAGTTCTTGATGTAGAAAATACAGTTACTAATCGCAATGGTAAAATGCATTTAGACCCTTTCGAGCCTACTAATTCACTGGTAATGGTTGGAATGCTTACAGAAGACAATAGAGAAATACAGGTAGTGTTTGACCATGCAAAAGAACCTAATACCTTAAATGGTACTAATTTAGTACAGAATACTCTCAATAATACAACATTACTTATAGGACATAATATAGCTTATGATTTAGTATGGTTGTGGGAGTCAGGGTTTACTTATACAGGTAGTGTATTTGACACTATGTTGGGTGAGTATGTTTTACAAAGAGGTATTAAACAATCTCTTAAACTACAAGACTGTGCTGAAAGATATATGCTTGATACAAAGAAACAAGATACTCTAAAAGAATATTTTAGTAAAGGTTATACTACTAGAGATATACCTTTTGGTGAGCTATCAGAATATTTATCCTGTGACTTACATGCCACTAAACAATTATATGACAAGATATGTAATCGTCTTGTACAACAAGATGGTGTACCGTTAATAGATACAATAAAATTAACAAATGAGTTGTGTCCTGTAATAGCTAAAATATATCAAAGAGGTTTTGCTGTTGATACAAATGCGTTAAATAAAGTGCAACAAGAGTTTGAACAGGAGCAGATACAATTACAAAAAGATTTATCAAACATAGTTAAAGATTTAATGGGAGATACACCTATTAATTTAAATAGTCCTGAGCAACTATCTACAGTTATATACAGTAGAAAACCCCAGGATAAAGCTACCTGGTCTAGTAAATTTGCACCTAATATGCACACAGCCGACTTTAAAAAAGAGGTAAGTATGAATAGTCAAGTTGTATACAAGACTGTAGCTAAACAATGTAGTAATTGTAGAGGTAAAGGTTATTATACAAAGACTAAAAAAGATGGTAATCCATATTCTAAACCATCAAGATGTTCTTCTTGCGACACACAAGGGTATCATTTTATTCCTACAGATAGACAAGCAGGATTAAGATTTAATGCACCTAAATCTAAATGGATAAGCGCACATGGTTTTAGCACATCTAAAGTTAATTTAGAAGTTTTAGAAAAAGCTGCTAAACAAAAAGGATTAAAGACAGCAGAAGAGTTCTTGTATAAAGTAAGAAGATTAAGTGCAGTAGATACGTATTTATCCTCATTTGTTGAGGGTATAAAGACCCACCAAAAACCTGATGGTAAGTTACATGTAAGACTATTACAACATAGAACTTCTACAGGTAGACTTAGTGGAGCAGACCCCAATATGCAGAATATGCCTAGAGGTGGTACATTCCCTGTAAAAAGAGTATTTAAATCACAGTGGGATAATGGGAAGATATTAGAAGCTGATTTTGCTCAATTAGAATTTAGAGCTGCGGCTTTTTTATCACAAGATAAAATAGCAATGAAGGAGATAGAAGATGGTTTCGATGTTCATGCGTATACCGCAAAAGTTATTTCGGATAATGGGCAGGTTACAACTCGTCAGGAAGGAAAAGCACATACGTTCGCCCCACTCTACGGAGCTACAGGGTTTGGGAGGACAGCTGCTGAAGCAGCGTATTATGAACAGTTCACGAAAAAGTACAAAGGAATCGCACTTTGGCATTCCAGATTGGCTAAGGAAGCTTTAACTACAGGTAAAATTACTACACCTTCAGGTAGGCAATTTGCTTTTCCTGATGTAGAAAGAAGATTACGAGGTGGCATATCACACTTTACACAGATAAAAAATTACCCTGTACAGTCTTTTGCTACGGCTGACATTGTACCAGTCGCTTTACTTTATATAGAAAAAAGACTTAAAGATATGAAATCTTGTATTGTTAATACTGTACACGATAGTATAGTTATTGACATACATCCACAAGAAGAAGACCAAGTTATTTATATTATTGATGCTACTAATAATGTTTTAGATAGTCTTATAGAAAACAAGTGGAATATAGTGTTTAATGTTCCTTTAGCATTAGAAGCAAAAATAGGTAAGAATTGGCTTGACACAGTGGATGTTTTATGATATAACATAAAAACTTAAAGAAGGAGATATTATTTATGAATGATATTACAAATATTGATACTAACAATTACGCACTAATGGCAAAAGCAATGGGCTTTGCTAGCGAAAATAAAAAGTCTTCTGCAAAAACAGTTGTACTACCTAGATTTAGGATTTGGCATCAACCTATTATGGGACAAGCCAAAGTTAATGGTAAGACTGCTAATGTAGAAGTTGTTGAAGGTGGTTCTTATAGACTTGAAGTACCTTCTAAAGAAGAAGATGGTGAATCAACCTTTTTCTTTGCTAAAACAGCAAAATTTAGAGTCTTTGCACAAAGATTTATGTGGCGAAGATTTGTTGCTAATAAAAATCCTAAACCAAATGAACCCAAAGGTTCTTTCCATAGAACTTTAATGGCAGATAGTTTGTCTGCAGATTTAAAGGATAACATGGGTGGTTTTAACTGTGGAAAGCCGTCAGGTTATGTTAAAGACTTCAAGGCACTTCCTCAAAATATGCAAGACTTACTTAGACAAATAAGAAAAGTAAGAGTCTTGTTTGGGTATGCAACTTTAATTGATTCTGTTGATTCAGAAGGTAAACCTATTAAAGTAGATACTCAACCTGTAATATGGGAAATAGATAATCGAAATGCTGTAGCACATATGGGTGAAGTATTGACTCAAATAGATAGAAAGCAAAGATTGCCTATTCAACATACTATAAGTCTAGTAACTGAAAAGAATGAATTGCCTAATGGCACCAGTTACTATACACCTAATGCTCTTGTTGATTTTAATAAGTCATTAGATATAACAGACACAGACCAATCTAACTTTAAAGACTTTATGGAGTATATTAAAAATTATAATGAATATATTAATACTCAATGGTCAGAAAAATCTGCAGATGCACAACCATCTAAAGATGATATGAAAGTTGTTGAGTCTTTTGTTGACATTGATGATACGGAAGTAGCATAATGCAACACCCTGCTGAACTGTCTTTACACTCCTATATGGATAAAGCCTTAAATGGTAAGGCATCTGTCGCACCCTCAACTCTAAAGCAAATCTCTAAAGACGTGGCTGATGCAGTGAAGAGACAGTTTGGTGGGGAAAAACGCGATAAGTTTAAATTACGTATGTCAAACGTAGGTAAGCCAACTTGTCAACTATGGTTTGAAAAAAATAAACCTGAAACAGCTTTACCTTTTCCTAGTAATTTTTTAATGAATATGTTAATAGGAGATATAGTAGAAGCTATATTTAAAGGTTTATTAACAGAAGCAGGAGTTAAATATGAAAACTCTGATTCTGTAATACTTGAAGTAGACGATACTCAAATAACAGGTACATATGATTTAGTCATGGATGGTAAAGTTGATGATGTTAAATCAGCATCTGATTGGTCATACAAATATAAATTTGAATCTTTTGATTCGTTAAAAAGTGGTGATGCTTTTGGTTATATAGGACAATTAGCAGGTTATGCAAAAGCATCAGGTAAAAAACCTGGTGGTTGGTGGGTAATAAATAAGGCTAATGGTAAAATAAAATATATTTCAGCTGAAGGTATTGACATTGATAAAGAAGTATCATATATAGAGAATACTGTTAAAACATTAAAAGATAATAAATTTAAAAGATGTTTTAGTGTAGAAGATGAATTGTTCAGAGGGAAACCTACTGGAAATAAAGTCTTATGTAAAACTTGTGCATTTTGTAGCTATAGGTTTGAATGTTGGAAAACATTAGAAGAAAAACCTTCAATGGTATCAAAAGCAAAAGAACCTAAGATTATGCCGTATATCAAGCTAAAAGGAGAACTTATATGAAAGAATATAAATTAGATGATATGGAAGAAATGATTAAGGAAAAAGAAAAAGAACTCTTGGAACTTAAAAAAGAATATAGAGAACGTAGAACAGAGGGTTTACGTAATGCATTAGAGCAACGTAAAGAAGCTGAAAAATTAGTAAAAGAAGAAATGGAAGCCCTAGGCTATGGACATAGGTCCTCTTCAAATTATCCTTTTAAATTCTACTTTTAATGTCTGCGTATAGTGCTACTAGAATGGCACGTAAAAATGGGTATAGGAGTGGTTTAGAGGATAAAGTTGCTACTTATCTTATAAAACAAAACGTAAATTTCCTATATGAAAAAATTAAGATTGAGTGGGAAGACCTCGCATATCGCACCTATACCCCTGATTTTATTCTTAACAACGGAATAATAATAGAAACTAAAGGAAGGTTTATCGCATTAGATAGAAGAAAACATCTTGCTATCAAAAAACAACACCCTGATTTAGATATAAGATTTATCTTTACAAATAGTAAAAATAAATTACGTAAAGGGGCTAAGTCTTCATACGGAGAATGGTGTATTAAATATGGCTTTAGGTACTTTGATAGAATAATACCTGAAGACTGGTTAAAAGAAAAGGGTAGTAAAAATTATCCTAAATTTATAAAGTATAAAAATAAAAAAATAAGGAGATAACATGCGAATAACTAATGAAGATTTCTATATACAGCTTGTACCTGATTTAGATAAGAATAAAAATTGGTTAGGTACATTACAAGTTAATATTGTTACATCAAATACAAATCCTGTAGATGATGATGGATACAATCAAATATTTCATTTATGTCAACTAATAGCTTCAGTTGTTCCATACATGGATGATAATCCTAATATTATACCTGAGTTAGAAAAGTATATGAAGATAGAACACGAACAAGCTTTACCTGAACTAAAAGTAGTTAGTAAAAAAGGTAATGTAATAAATTTAAACTTTAAATCTAAAACTAATGGGAGTGCTTAATGGCTGCATCAATAAAAGAAATGATAGACTTTGAAAAAGGTTTAGATGATATGGTTAATCATCCACCACACTATAATCAAAAAGGTATAGAGTGTATTGATGCTATAGAAGCTGCTACAGATAAAGGTTTTGAGTATTACTTGCAAGGTAATATAATTAAATACCTGTGGAGATATAGATATAAAAATGGCATAGAAGACTTAAAAAAAGCACAATGGTATCTAAATAAATTAGTAAGGATTAAAAATGGCAGTAAGGATTAAAGTATTAATGACTATTAATATTGATGAATCTGAGTACCCAATGCCAGTCGATGAAAGAGTTGACGAAGAAGTAGAAGATGCTTTAAAAGAGTATTTTCATGACATAGAAGGAATGAATGTTAAAAACATTAGAACAATTATGGAGAACGTATGAGTAAAAATGATATAGTTTTACCCACAGACTATCAAAACTTTATAGCATTATCTCGTTATGCTAGATGGATACCTGAAGAAAAAAGAAGAGAAACTTGGTCAGAGACTGTAGATAGATATTTAAATTATATGCAAGACCATTTAGTATCAAAGCATAATTTTGATGAAGTTATATTTTATGAATTAAAAGATAAACTGCATAATGCTATTGTAAATTTAGATGTTATGCCATCTATGAGAGCTTTAATGACAGCAGGTAAAGCACTAGATAAGTGTAATGTAGCAGGATACAACTGTTCATATTTACCTGTAGATAGTCCAAGAGCATTTGATGAAACTATGTACGTACTTATGTGTGGTACTGGTGTAGGCTTTTCTGTAGAAAGAGAAAATGTAGATAAACTTCCTATTGTTAATGAACATTTTGAAGATAGCACTACAGTTATTAAAGTAGCAGATTCTCGTTCAGGTTGGGCAAGAGCATTGCGTGAGTTAATAGCTATGTTATATGTGGGACAAATCCCACAGTGGGATGTATCTGATGTAAGACCTGCAGGAGCTAGATTAAAAACATTTGGTGGCAGAGCATCAGGTCCTGCACCATTAGTAGATTTATTTGAATTTTGTATTGAGATATTTAAAAATGCAGCAGGTAGAAGACTCTACCCTATTGAATGTCACGATATAATGTGTAAGATTGGTGAAGTTGTTGTAGTCGGTGGGGTAAGACGTAGCGCACTTATCAGTCTTTCCAATCTTGGTGATGACCAAATGCGTCATGCCAAGTCTGGACAATGGTGGGAAACTGAAGGGCAACGTGCGCTAGCTAATAACAGCGTTGCCTATAAAGGTAAAATACAAATGGAAACTTTTATGCGAGAGTGGCTATCTCTTGTAGAAAGTAAATCAGGAGAACGTGGTATATTTAATCGTAAGTCTGCAAAAGAACAAGCAATGAGAAATGGTAGACGTAAAACTAATTACGAATTTGGATGTAATCCATGTAGTGAAATTATATTAAGACCATATCAATTCTGTAATTTATCTGAAGTAGTTATAAGAGCAGATGATACTCTTGAAACATTAAAAGAAAAGGTTAAAATAGCTACTATACTAGGCACATTTCAATCTACTCTTACAAATTTTAAATATTTACGTAAAGTATGGAAAGATAACACAGAAGAAGAAAGACTGTTAGGTGTATCTCTTACAGGAATTATGGACAGTAAATTATTAAATGATTACAACACTATATTTTTAGAAGATGGTCAACAAGTATTTGATGACAGTCGCATAGGTAATATATTAAAAGATTTAAAACAAACTGCTATTGATACAAATAAAGAGTATGCAAAAACTTTAGGTATACCTGAATCAACAGCTATTACTTGTGTAAAACCTAGTGGTACAGTTTCACAATTAGTAGACAGTGCTAGTGGTATTCATTCTAGACATAGTAAATATTATATACGCACTGTACGTGGAGATAACAAAGACCCACTAACAGAGTTTATGAAAGAAAGTGGCATACCGAATGAACCTGATGTAATGAAACCTGATAGCACAACAGTATTTAGTTTTCCAATGAAAGCACCTGACGGAGCTACAACTAGAAATGATTTATCAGCTATTGACCAGTTACGTATGTGGCAAGCTTTTCAAGAGCATTGGTGTGAACATAAACCATCTGTAACTATTTCTGTAAAAGAAAGTGAGTGGTTGCATGTTGGAGCTTGGGTATATGAAAACTTTGATGACATATCAGGAATTAGTTTTTTACCACATAGTGACCATACTTATGCACAAGCACCTTATCAGGAAGTTAAAGAAAGCGAATATAAAGCACTTTTAGATAAAATGCCTGACATTGATTGGAATAACTTGACATCTTATGAAAAAGATGATACAACAGCAGGGGCAAAAGAGCTTGCCTGCACTGCAGGAGCTTGCGAGGTCGTAGACATAGGGAACACATAATTTAGGTATGTTACCCTTCGGAGGGTATGTTATACCCCTCTGAGGGTCTTTATATCAAGACTTTTTTTTAAACATTAACAACTTTGGAGCATTTTATGCAACATTTAGAACCTAGTAAGAAAAATCAAAAGAAATTTGATATAGACTTACAATACGGTAAATTAAGAGAAAAAAAGATAGCAGAGATGCTAGAAAATAAAAAGATAGAGGTAAAAAGTGAAAGAGACTTATGGCAAAAGACAGGCAATATCGCGATTGAATACGAGTCTTATGGAAAACCTAGTGGCATCCATAGTACGGAAGCGGATTATTGGTTTCATAATTTATGTATCGGTGAAGACACATTTGCTACTCTTGTCTTTGAAACAAAAAGTTTAAAACGTATTATAGACAAACTTGACTATAAGAGAACAGTATCAGGTGGTGACAATATGGCATCACGTATGTATTTATTAAATATACAAAAACTGTTTTCATCTGATGTAATTAAAGCATTTAAATCAAAGGAGAAATAAATGAGAGAAATGTTAATAGGTGCTGCTCGCACATACTACATGGGCATGATTAATAAACATATGGCAAATATGGAAGTGTTACTTACTAATCCTACAGGTATAGGAGAAGATGCACACCAAGATATACAAGCAGTTATTGAAATAGAATTAGGTAAGATAGCTGACTATCATGACAAGCTAGAAATGTTACAAAAGTTTTTCGTAAAATCACAGCAACAAGAACAACCAAAAGCTGAGGAGAAAAAGAAAGATGATAAATCGTAGACACGGTTTAAGTAAATATGATGCCCCTTTAAGAATACAATTTCAAAAGGGGTACGATAGTTTTAAAAGAGGTAGAATAAAAAATCCTTTTAATCCTAACTCTATGCAATATAGAGAATGGGAAAGAGGATTTAATGTTGCTTTTTTTCAAAACTTAAAAAGAGTAAAAAATTATGAATTTAGAAATAGAAGCAAAAAAGTTTCTTAAAAGGAAAAATATGAGTAATATAACTGCTACTGAATATCAAAACAAAGCTAAAGAAACTGCTATCTTTCCTGCTGATAAAGCCTTAGAGTATTTATCTCTAGGGCTAGTGGGAGAAGCAGGTGAAGTAGCTAATAAAGTTAAAAAATTAATTAGAGATAAAAAAGTATTACATGATACAACTGTAATATCTAGTGAGATAGGAGATGTAATGTGGTATTGTGCTATGTTAGCAGACTATTTAGATGTTAATTTAGGAAAAATTATGGATGATAACTTGGATAAGTTAAAGTCTAGGAAGCAACGTGGCACTTTAGGTGGTACTGGAGATAATCGTTAGTTTCTTTCAGGATAACCTAGTTTTTCACTAAGACCATCTCTTTTTTTAATTTCTTCAGCATAGTATAATAAAGCTGTATAATTATATTTTTTTTCTCTTAGACCCATGTATTCAGCATATTTAGGTTTACCGTGTCTTTCTTCATAAAGTTTTATAGCTCTATCTCTTTGTTTTGCATATTTACTTGAATAAAATTCAGCTTCTTTAATTACATCTATTCCAAACTTTTCTTTTCCTACAGTTAGAGGTACACCCATCTCATCTACTTCACCTTTAACTTCTTTTAAATACTTTTCTTCTACTAATTCTTTAACATCCGATTTATGTTTTCTTACAATATCTTTTAATATTCTTCTTTGTTCTACTGTATCACCTACTTTTTTAGCTTGTTCGTATTGAACATTAGCCTTTAACGCAGGTATAATGTATAATTCTGCGTAGTCTCCATAAAAATCATTAAATAAATTATCTGCTTCAGGAACACCTGTTCTTGATTTTATTATGCCTGATGGATTTAATCTTAATCTAATCATTTCAGATTCTAAATAGTTTTTAGGTGCAGTAAGTGTAGCACCAAATACCTGTCTACTAAAAGGAGCTTTCCTTCTAATAGTTTCCCCTGTAAATGCAGATTTTTTAGGCTCAGAGGGTCTAGTTCCTAATAAGTCTGAAAACTTTTTTTCAAAATATAAATTACCAGGCACTCTAGATAATGACCTAGTTACTATTAAACTTAATAAATCTGATGATTTAGTTTCTCTTACTTGTCTATATTCATCTTCAGCTAAAAATGTATTGTATATATCTTGTGGAAAAGTTAGAGGAATAGTAAATGTATTAGCAATATTTCCTACACCATTTCCAAATATTTTCATTACACCATCTAACCTACCTTTAGTAGCATCATTAAATGCATCATCTAAAATATACAAACCTAAACCTGCCCTAAATTGTGTACCTGTCAATGCTTGAGCTATATCTAATATTGCACCCCTGTCTTTCATAATAGGGTCTGCAGGTCTTTCTACAAATTTTTGTCCTGTAAGTGTGGCTATTTGTTTTCTAATTGGATTAGTTAATCCTGAACGTACAATCATATCTGCTGCAAATAAATATGGGGCAGCAGGAAAAAAAGGTCTCATATCTATAGTATCACCACTCGGTAATTTATACTCATACCAATTAGTTCCTGTACCCTGTTGTTCTCTAATAGCTATAGCACCTGCTAATACACCTACACCTACAAGAGATTTTGCTATTTCTTCATAATTTTCTGAACCTGGTTTTATAAATGACCTGTAAGCTCCTTGCACTATGTAAGCAGGAGAATATTCATATGTAAAACGTAAAGCATTTGCAATAAATCTAGGAAAAGGTACGAAAGAAGTAGCTAAAAACGGTAATTTATGCACACTGTTTATTAAAGCTTTTGCAGCAGCTGAGTTTGGTGTTTTTTGATATGTAAAATATAATGCTTCTTCAAAGGCTTCAGTTAAAACATTTGTACCTTCTTTAGAATTAAATGTTTCATTAAACTTACCTCTAGCTAATATATTATTCATATTAAAATTATCTTTTAATTTTGCTTTAGCATCTTTAATAGTGCTAACACCAAATTCTTTTTTAAATTTAGATAATTGAGTATCTTTAGTTAAGTCAAATGTATCTGCATATGCAGCTCTTCTAGCATAGTTTTCATTTAATTTTCTTTTTATATTGCCTATAAATGCTACTCTTTTAAAAAAATTATCTGATATAGTATTTAAAGCATTTAATTCTTTACCTATTATAGATTGATTACGTAATTTACCACTTGCATTTTTACCTGCAGCACTTTCTATATCTTGTAATTCTCTGTATAATTTACTTGTTAAATTACTATATCCTAACTTAAACATAGAATCTATTGCATTAGTTTCGTGTGTATTAGCTAAACCCATTATAACAGCTAAAGCATCATCATTAGGACCTTCCATTAAACCTGCTTTACCTTTTGCGCCACCAAAAAATTTAACTGCACTTACTAAACTTCTATCAGCAACTTTAGTTGCTACATCAAAACCTATACGAGAATACCCTGATATGGTATTTCTAAAAGTTGTAGCAGGTTGAGATGTCATAAATGCTAAACGTAACTTATCAACATCTTGTATTCTATCAAAAAAACTTTTTTTACTTTGGGCATCTAATAGCTTTAATAATTTTTTTGTATCTAATTTATCTATAGTACTTCTATAATCTTTATCTGCTATGTTTTTAGCAGCTAATTCTATTTTTAATAAAGCATCTTTTGCTTCTCTACCTTGAGTAAATATATTATTAGAAGCACCTTCTATAGAAAATAATAACTTTTTTGCTTGGCTAGCAGATTGTAAAACTCTTGCAGAATCGGATACAACAGCCATAAATAAATTAGAAAAATCATTACCAGTTAAATCATATTCGTCCATTATCTCTTTTAATAATTTATTTCCTAAAGCTTTTTCAGGTTCTTTATCGTTTAATTCTCTTATTGTTCTAGAAATTCCTTCAGTTATTCTTTCTCCTTTTTTTAATGTAGGATTGGATGATTTTAATAGTATTTCTACTCCTGCTGCATAAATTCTATCTACTCTTTTAGGGTCTATAGAAAGCACGTATGCAGGCACTGTTTCGTCTAATAAAGATTTATCATTTTTAGTCTTAGTTGGTGTTTTTAAACCTAACTTTTCAGCTTCTATATCTCTAACAGTTTTACCTGCTTCTACAGATTCTGGGTCTAATGGTTTTAAACTATTTTTTATTTTTTTAGTTAATACTTTATTTCCTCTTAATACTATCTCTGCTTTTTCATTAGCTACTTTATTTTTTTGTATTATTTTTTTATCTGCATCTGTTAATATTTTATTATATTTAGTTACATTTCCTGCTTGACCAAATTTACCTACAGCTTTACCTGCAAATAACTTAGTAGTTGCTACACCTAAAGCTGCATTAGTTCCTGCACCTATACCTGTAAACAAAGCTAGTTCTGCTTTATCTATATTTTCACTATCTCTTAAGCCTATTTCTTGTTCTACCTTCTGCATAGCAACATTTTGTAATCCTCCTCCTGCACCTTCAATAATAGAAGAAGTTAGTATAGGTCTATTACCTAAAGCTTTATATGTATTTGTAAATATAGAACCTTTATTCTTTTTTAGTGTTTCTTTTGCTATGCCTTTTCTAATAGCACTAAAAATAGTTTTATTAACAGCAGCTTTAGCAGCTTGAGTGCTTGCAATACCTGCGCCCTTTCCTATTCCAGGCAAAAATATACCAAATAGTGTAGACGGAGCTGACATAATACCTCTAAAGTAATCGCCAAATGCACCCTCTGCTCCACCCTCTTCATAAAAATCAGGTAGTTGAGGAAATGTTTGATATAATAAAGCGTAGTCTTGCAGTTTTTGTTGCGCTTTCTGTCTCTCTTCAATAGGCAAAGACATATCTTCTGAGTCAGATGATACAGCAGATATATAATTCCAATCTAATCCTGCAGTTAACTCATTTACGTTAAATGAACGAAAATGTCGTATAAAACGAGTTATAGCTTCGTCTTCATCTACGTTATCTAAATTTAATTTATCTTTGGAAAATCTTAGAGCAGCTTCTCTAATTTTAGGGTCAGTTCTTATTTCTTCATAATCACGTTTAGCTGTATCCTGTGTTATTTCTTTTACAGGCTGGACTATCTGTTGTTGTGGAGTTACAACTTTATTTTCTTCTTCTTGAGCATCTATTATATTAAATAAACTATTATTACTAGTTATATTTTTATTTTGTATAATAGGAGAAACTTGTTCTTTTTCGTCATCTTCTTTTTCTTGAGCATCTATAATATCAAATAAACCCATAGTTACTGCCTACTCATAAGTCCACCTGAATAATTATTTACAGGAGAAGAAAAGGGTATAGGTGGTTTTTGTAAAGGTATTTTTACATCAGGTCGTATATCACCTGTATACCCTTCTAATTTTTCTAGAGTTGGAGATGCTGCAAAAACAGATACATATTTTAGGGCAATACCTATATCATTTATATTGGCATATCTAAGAGGTCTTGACTCATCAAAACTATCATATTTAGCCATAATACTATTTTTTACACTAGTAGGTAAAAAAGTTTCTACAATAAATTCTGTTAATTCAGGATTGTCCGTAGAATTAGCACCACCTAATACTTTAGCTTTTACTATTTTTGCTGCTGCTATTAATTCATCTAAGTTTTTACCAAACGTAACATTTAAAGCTTTACTAACTTTGTTTTCTACTTTAGGACTAAGTAAAACTTCTTCAACATTAGGACCACCTTGTGCTATTAAAGCATTTATTTCATTCATTTCGTCTGCAGAAATTATGTCAGGTAACTTATCTTTTAAAGATAAATCAGGTTCAAATGTTTCTCCAAAATCTCCTAACCTTGAAGTTGTTAATATATTGTTTAATATTTTTGGTTTAACTCTATCATCACCTAGTATATCATTAACTTTTTTAACTAATTCTTTAGTATACTTAGTTAATTCTTCTGTAGACATATCTTTAACTTCTTCTTCTATTGTTTTATTTACTTTACTTTCTAATACTTTATATACATCTTCACTTAATCTAAGTTTGTCCATACTTTCAACTTTAATTTTTGCTAATTGATTAATTGATTTAGCACTATCTAAATCTTTAACTACTTCTACATCATTAGCAGACAAGTCTTTAAATGATAAATTTTCTAATCCTAATTTTGAATAAATATTATATATATCATCTTCAAATTCTACAATATTTTTTATAGGACTTTTTTCTATTTTATTAGTTTCTTTTATTTTTTCTTTTGTTTTTAGCTTAAGTTTTCCTTCATCAGTAAACATATCAGAACCTATCATTAATCCACCTGGTTGGGCAGAAAATCTTTTATCTTCACTGTCTAATATAAATGAGTTTTCTAGTGTATTTTGAATGTCTCCAATAGATTCATCATTAGATAAATTATTTATTACTTTTTCACTAACAACCTCTATTAAATTATTTGCTTCATCGTTACTTAACTTATTATTAGTAATAGTATTTATATCTTCTTCATTCAATAAATTATATAATTTACCTTTAAATAAATTTTTAAAAAGCCCTTTAGCTTGTTCAAAATCTGCAGCACCTCTTTCTGATTTAGTTAACATTTTATTTTTTTCTATCAAAGAATCAAATTTATAATCATTAATATAGTTTAGTATACCTTCTTTTTCTGTTTCAGGATATAACTTAGAATAAAAATCTAATATTTTAGATTTTAAATCTACTGTAGCCCCATCAGTTTTTATTGTTTGTTTAATTAAAGAGTTTATGCCATCTACGGTATTAGGAAAAGTTTTTCTACCTCTTGCTAAATTTAATTGTGCATCTGTTTTACCTTGTTGAAAAGGTAATAAAAAAGCTTGTTCTGTTTGAGTAGCAACGCTTTTATTACTTTCCACAGAACTTGCTGTAGTTTTATCACTTTCCACAGAACTTGCTGTAGTTTTATCACTTTCCACAGAACTTGTTGTAGAACTAATCGTATTAGAAGGACTAAATAAACTACCTGAAATTACGTTTTTTTCTGTAAATCCTTTTGGAGGAGTTAAACCTAAGTTTTTAGCTACATCTAAATGAGCATAATACATTGCAGGATTATCTCTAAACAAAGCACTATTTACTAGTCCTTCTGTTACAGTATATTCAGTTTTTGTATCCTCGTTAATAACTGTACCCCCAAAAAATATAGCAGTTTTATATTCTAGTAATTTTGATATAGCTTTTTGTTTTTTATCTGCATCTAATTTGTCAACAAAAGTAGGTATGCTTTGGCTATCTATAGATATAATACCTCCAGGCAAATTTAAACCCTCTACTACAGCACTTTTATAAATACTATTAAATTGACTTAAAGAAGAATTATAATTAGTACTAGTATATCTAGGCTTGCCTTCTTGATTAAAATGTTTATCTATTGCTGACAGAGTTTCTATATTATTTTGTAATGCTCTTCCTGATTCAGTAGTTAAATAATTAGGATTACTAATAATTTTTTTCTCTCTAATTTGTTTTAAAAATGCTAATTTACTAGATACCGTTTCTCCACCATCCGTCCTAGTTTTTAACTCATAATTTAAAGTTGTTAAGGTATCTTTAAGTACTTGTATTTTATCATTTCTTTCTTCATCAGTTAAACTAGTGTCTTTTCTTACATCACTTAAATCTATATTAGTTTTTGCTATTTCATAATTTAACATAGCATTAGGTTCTAATGAATTAGACGCTTCTATTTTCATTTTTTCTAATTTATCACTTTTTAGTTGTGCAGCTACTAAATTATATTCGTCAGTGTTTGGAACTAAATCTCCTAATCTAATTGTATTTACATTTATTCTAACATCTATATTCATAGACTCTGAAGATGTTTTTAAAATACCTCTTTTTAAAGAAGTAAGTTTTTCAAACATAATATTTTCATCACTTTTAGGGTTTCTTTTTCTACTTTCCTCTGTACCTATAAGTCTAGGGTTTAATATTTTTTGGTCTAAATAATTTAATTTATCTTCTACGTTTTCTATTTTAGCTAAATTATAACTTTCATCATCAAAATACAAAGTAGGAAAATCTACTACACTATTGGGTGGTTTTACTCCATAAGCAGCTAACTCTTCAGATGTTTTATTTTGTATTTTAGTAGCTAAGTTTACACGGTCTTCTCCTAAAATAGCCTTTAATAAACTACCTGATGTACCTGTTAAACCTTCTGGAATTTTATATGTTGAGGGGTCAGCTAACGGAGGGACTATAGAACCTGCATATTCTTTAGCTGTAAAAGTTTTTTTAACTTGTGCAGGATTTATTGGAGTGCTATCCATATTTTTTAAAAAATCATTAAACTCATATCCGTATTTACTTTTTTCTTTGGAAAAAGCATTTACAAATTGATTATACAACCCTATGTCGTTTCCTAATTTTTTCATTTGAAAAGCTGCATTTTTAGCACCCCCTAATACGGCAGCACCTTTTTCTAAAGCTTTTCTATACTTTTCTACTTCATCTTCTCTTTCATCTTGTTCTTTAATAAATCTTTGTACGCGAATATCAGATAATTTATCAATTCTATCTTGAACTCTTTTCATATCATCTTGTACAGCTCTGTCTACTGACTTAGCAAAACCAGTTACAAAACCTGTGCCAAAATTACCCAATCCTAAAAATCCCATTATACTCTCCTAGACATTAAGCCTGATGGTATTTCTTCTTCTACTTCTTCTTTAGGTTCTTCAATAGCTTCATCTATAGCTTCTTTAATATCTCCTAGTTTAGAAGAAGCCAAATCAACTAAACTATTTTTAGACTGTGTATTATCATTTTCTAATCCTGAAATAAATTTAACATTAGACGATTCTGCTATGTAAGATAATAATTCTACTAGTACAGGCAATACAAGAATACCTACATCTACGCTATGTTTTCCCTGCATAACACTAGATAATTGTAAAGTATTAGCCACAGTAGTTAATGGTACTCCCATTTCTATTACACTAATTAATTTATCTACAAATTCTTTAGATGTTAATCTAGGTACATAAAAATCTAATGCTTCTTCAACAGTTGTATGTTGAGGAGGTGACTGCCAAGGTCTAGCACCTACTTCGTGTGTTAAACCCATGCCTGGAATCGGTGCATTAAATTCAGGTTCGTCTAACTTATTTTCCATTTTTTAATTCTTCTCTTTTATTTTTTATTGATTGTACGTATTGACCTACTCTTTGTGCAGGAGATAAATTACCATTAGGTTTTTTACCACCACCTAAACCGTTTTTAGGCAACTCTGCTTGTTCCATTATTTTATTAATATTTTGTATTATATTAGCTGTTGGATTTGTGTCCATAAAATATTACATCCCAAATTGTATATATGCTGCACCTAATGTGCCTAATAAACCACCTAATGCACTACCTGCAGCTGATGATGAAGCAGCTTGTTGAGCAGCTAAAGTAGCATCAGCACTAAGTTGTGCTATGGCTAAATTATTCATTCTATCTAATTCATTATCTGCTGCTTTCCATGCAAATTCCATTGTATCAGAATAGTAACTCCATAAATTATCATATGCAGTTTTAGACACATCTAATACAGCTGCTGCATTTAATTCATTAGCCCTGTTAACTGCAGCAGTTTCAGCAGTAGCTATTTCTCTTCGCCATACTGCATTACTTTGAGCTATAGCTAATTGATTGTTTGCATTAAATTGGTCTCTTTGATTTGCTACTTCTTTATTAAATTTAGCCATCGCATTAGCTTCACCTACATTAAACTGCATTTGTGCATTTGCTTGAGAAGCATTAAATTGACTTGTTTGACTTTTTAAGTTAGCAAAAAACTGGTCTGTTTGATTTTGTGATGTAGCATTAAACTGTTTAGCTGCATTTTCTTGAGCTTGGTCAGTAAATAAACTTTGTAC
>MDTB01152109.1_pt1 | contig 17758 bp, 16 predicted proteins | sample 811161 | NCBI WGS metagenome assembly MDTB01 (sample SAMN05326650, study PRJNA326480) | marine metagenome | isolation source: seawater | place: Mediterranean Sea | collected 2009
CCCGCGATTTGGCACTTGAAATGGAAAGGCGAGGCCAGGGGCGGGTTTTGAATCAGTTTTCTAACCCAGATTGTCCCCGCGCGCACTACGAGACCACAGGGCCTGAGATCTGGAGGGATACCCATGGTGGCGTGACTCACTTCGTCAGTGCGATGGGAACAACCGGAACCATCATGGGTGTATCACGGTACCTGAAGGAGAAGGATCCCGAGGTCACTATCGTTGGCCTGCAACCGAGTGATGGATCAAAGATTGCTGGGATCCGTCGCTGGCCGGTTGAGTATCGTCCAGAGATTTTTGATCCGGCACGCATCGACGTTACATTAGATATCGATCAATATGAAGCTGAAGAGATGGCAAGACAACTCGCTGTCACAGAGGGTATTTTCTGTGGTGTCAGTGCCGGTGGCGCGGTATCAGGCGCTTTGCGCGTTGCGCGCGAGCTCTCTAGGGGGGTAGTCGTTTGCATCATTTGCGATCGTGGCGACCGATATCTCTCGACGGATTTATTTCCGCGATGAATCAACGCACTCGAAAACGCGCCCCACGTCGTAAACAAACACCTGACTTTCCTATCCGAATAGAGAAGCTCTCGCACGAGGGCCGGGGTTTGGTTCGTTGGGGTGAACGGGCGCTGTTTGTGGATGGCGCGCTACCCGACGAACTAGTGACCGTTCGGGTGATTAATAAAACATCACAAACCGCAGAAGGGATTGCTAAAGAAATATTGGTTCCATCTGAACAACGGAGCCGACCCGAATGTTCCTATGCTGAGGTATGTGGTGGTTGTTCGTTACAACACATCCCGTACGAAACACAACTGGCTCATAAAATGAAAACCTTGGAAGAGTTGATCATGCGCGAAGGCATTTCACTCGCCAAAGTCGTAAGGTTGCCAACGCTCCGAGGTCCGACTATCGGCTATCGCCGTCGCGCGCGCTTGGGCGTTCGAAGGGTTCATGCGAAAGATCGTGTGTTGGTTGGCTTCCGGGAGAGAGGATCGAATTTTATCGCTGATATTGATGGATGCACTGTATTGGACCAGCGGATCGGTCAATCGCTTGGTCAGTTGGAAACAACGATTGCCTCTTTGTCTCGACCAGATCGTATTCCCCAAGTGGAGGTTGTTGCGGGTGATGACACCTTAGCGATTGTCCTCCGACACCTTGATCCCCTAACGGACGCTGATCTGAGAGCGTTACAGCGGCTCGGTCACCAGACGGGATGGCATGTATATTTGCAGCCTAAGGGACCTGACACGATCAACAGACTTTGGCCGTCAGATGGCTATGAACGATTAACTTATCGGATTGGTGAATTCGGCCTCGAGTATCAATTTACTGTCACAGATTTCACGCAGATTAATGCGGTCATCAACCGCTCAATGATAATTCAGGCCATGGATCTTCTTGAGTTGCAAGGGACCGAGCGGGTGTTGGATTTATTCTGCGGTCTCGGCAATTTCACGCTAGCCGCAGCCAGCAGATGCGCTTCGGTGGTCGGTGTAGAAGTATCCGATACGATGGTCGAGCGGGTCTTGCAGAATGCTCGCCATAATTCTTTAAATAATGTCTCAGCGGTAGCATTTGACTTGACGAAGTCAATCACAGAGCAACCATTTGCCCAGGACTCGTGGGATACGCTTATTGTGGATCCTCCACGGTCGGGTGCCAAAGAGGTGCTTGAAGAACTGCCACTCAAGAATATTGCGCGCGTGTTGTACGTGTCATGCAATCCAGCAACGCTAGCCAGAGATGTAAAGATACTTTCTGGACGCGGGTTTTTGATGACCCACCTCGGAATTATGGATATGTTTCCACACACTGCGCATGTCGAATCGATGGCGTTGTTTTTGAAGCGAGGGGCGAGTGGTTAAGGCCCGAGAGTTACATCCGATTCATCTCGATTCAGATCTTTCTTTGGAGGATTGGGTTGAGCGCTTTGTGCGCGAAGCACACCTCGGGTCCGCAGAGAAGCTTAAAAAAGCGGTCGAGTTGATTGAGGATCTTGAATCCAAAGATCATACACCCGAAGACTTGAAGGCGCCTGATGGCTACCGTTTTGGCTTAGAGATGGCCGATATTCTTTCAACCATGCCGGTCGATGAAGATACGCTTGTCGCTGCACTGCTCTATCGATCAGTTCGGATCGGGCGCCTTCATTTGCGTGACGTTCGCGACAAGTTTGGTAAGACGGTCGCGAAGCTGATTGAAGGTGTTCAGCAAATGGCAATCATCAGTCAGACCCGTCAGGATGTCCCGGAACAGTTTCTGAGGGCCGCAGAAAATCAGGCAGACGCGGTACGCCGAATGTTGGTTGCCGTGATCGACGACGTTCGAGTTGCTTTGATTAAACTGGCCGAACGAACTGCAGCTATTCGTGCCGTAAAATTGTCGGATAAGGCCCGTCGGATCAAGGTAGCTCGTGAAGTATCTGAGGTTTACGCGCCACTCGCGCATCGCCTAGGTATAGGCCATCTCAAATGGGAACTAGAGGATCTTTCGTTTAGGTATCTGGAAGAGGACGCGTATAAGCAAATAGCGATGGCGCTTGCTGAGCGCAGGGAGGACCGCGAGAGATACATTCAGGAACTGGTTGATTCAATTCAGCAGACCCTAGCATCGCAGCAAATCCAGGCAGATCTTACTTGGCGTGCCAAACATATCTTCTCCATTTGGAGGAAAATGCAAAGGAAGCAAGTCGATTTTTCACAGATTTATGACGTCCGAGCTGTTCGGATTCTCGTTGATTCTTTGCGTGATTGTTACGCAGTGCTTGGACTGGTACACGGCGCGTATAAAAGTATTCCACACGAATTTGATGACTACATTGCATCACCCAAACCTAACGGATATCGGTCTCTACACACTGCCGTGATTGGTCCCCAGGGGAAGGTGGTCGAAGTGCAGATTCGTACGCAGCGAATGAACGACGAGGCGGAATATGGTGTCTGTGCGCACTATAGATACAAGGGAACCGATGCCGATATTAGTGGTAAGGCTTACGAAGAAAAAATTGCATGGCTGAGACAGGTGCTCGATTGGCACGATGAGGTGGGTGATCTGCGGGACCTCTCGGATGCGCTCCGCCAAGATGTTCTTGAAGACAGGATTTACGTGTTTACCCGTGATGGTCATGTCGTTGATCTTCCGGCAGGATCGACCCCACTGGATTTCGCATACAAGGTCCATACTGAGATCGGACATTCGTGTCGTGGAGCGAAAGTTAACCGAAAGATCGTTCCCCTGACCTATCGACTCAAGGTGGGTGATCAGGTCGATATCTTGCGACAGAGCGAAGCCAGACCGAGCCGCGACTGGCTGAACCAAGGTCTCGGATATTTGAAAACCTCTCGTGCTCGAGCGAAAGTCCAAGCATGGTTTAAGCAGCTTGATCGCGATCAAAATATTTCAGCCGGCAAACAATTAGTTGATTCTGAGGTTAAGCGTCTCGCGCTCGGTCCGTTTGATTTGTCGGCAGTGTCTGTTGCGCTGAATTTAAGGTCGACCGAGGACCTATTTGCCGCCGTTGGTGCTGGTGACGTCAGGGTCTCGCAAGTTGTTGGGGTTGTAAGCCGACTGTCTGGGGTAACCCAGCGGGAGCTCGATCTCGAGCCTCGTCAGGCGTCTCCCCAAGAGCGCACCGACGGCATTCAGATCCGTGGTGTTGGTAAGTTATTGACCCAGATCGCTACCTGTTGTCACCCCGTCCCAGGTGACATGATCGTGGGATACATCACCAAGAATCGGGGAGTGAGTATTCATCGTGACGATTGTACCAACCTCTTGAGTCTCGAAGACGAATCACCGGACCGGACTATTGAAGTCTCTTGGGGCAAGAACCAGGTGGAGACCTACCCGGTCGATATCGAGATAAGCGCATATGACCGTCAGGGTTTGTTAAGGGACGTGACCTCGGTACTTGCCAATGAAAGAGTAAACGTGACAGGTATGCAGACAATGACCGACGCATCAGCTAATACTGCTGGACTGCAATTATCTATAGAGGTGGATGGACTGTCTCAGTTGTCGCAGGTGCTCGACCGGATCCATCGAATCCATAACGTGATTTCAGCAAAGCGGATTCGGGCTGCATGAGTTATCAGCTAGCTGATCTGGTGAGATTAATGGCATGTCTGCGTGATCCGGATTATGGGTGCCCCTGGGACCGAAGCCAAGACTATCAGAGTATTGTTCCTTTTACACTTGAAGAAGCCCACGAGGTCATCGATGCTATTGAACGTGGCGCTTTTGATGAGCTTCAGGGTGAGCTCGGGGACTTGCTGTTTCAGGTTGTTTTCTATTCGCATCTCGCGGAGGAGGAGGGCCGGTTCACTTTGGATGACGTTATCCAATCAATCGTGTCTAAGTTGCTTCAACGGCACCCACACGTCTTCCCAGACGCAACATTCGAAAGCTTTGGTCAGAGCGTGGGAGCTTCACTTGAGGTAATTAAGCAAGCCTGGGAAGCAAAGAAGGCCGAAGACCGAGCTAACCGAGGTCAGCTTGATTTGTTTGATGATATTCCCGCGGGATTGCCCGCGCTGTCACGGGCTCAAAAAATTCAGAAGCGAGCGTTGAGAATTGGCTTTGACTGGCCATCCGTTGAAGATGTGTTTGATAAGATTGAAGAGGAACTAAGTGAGCTTCACGCCGCTCGATTGATTGATGATATCGTCGCAGTTCGCGAAGAATTTGGTGATCTGCTCTTTACAATTGTAAGCTTAGCAAGGCATCTTAATATAGATAGCGAGCAAGCGCTTCGACTTGCAACGCAAAAATTTGAATCCCGAATTGGTAAAGTCACGAGGCTAGCCAACGCACAAGGGATCGACCTAACGATCGCAACCGATAACGAAAAAAATGGACTATGGGATCAGGCTAAAAACGCCTGACCGTAATAATATCCAAAAGGTTTGAGGTTATGGAATTGCATCCGTCGTTACGTGATAACGTGCGCTTATTAGGTGATTTGCTCGGTCAAATTATGGTCTCTGACAAAGGGATCCCCTTTCTTGAACGTATTGAGAACCTGCGTGGTCTTTCTAAATCGCTGCATCTAGGCGATTTAGATGCCCGTAGACACTTGATCGAAGAGGTCCGTGAATTAAATGACGACGAGTTGGTCGCTGTTGCGCGTGCCTTTACTCAGTTTTTGAATCTGGCCAATATCGCTGAGCAACATCATCGAGTACGCAGGATGCGTGGTGATCTCAAGGACAGTGATCCTTACCTCGATGAGTCGGCACTCCCAAATTTATTAAGCACACTGTCGAAAACGAATACCCCAAACGCTATTGTCGAAACGCTCTCTGAGATGCGGATCGATTTGGTGTTGACAGCGCATCCGACCGAGTCGATGCGTCGTACGCTGATTCAAAAGTACGAAAAGATTGCAGAATGTTTGTCGGAATTTGATGGTGGTGTTCTGTCACCCCGTCAGGACGCGCACATCAAACGGCGGCTGAAGCGTCTGATCAGTGAGTGCTGGCACACCAACGATATGCGTGCGACAAGGCCGTCGCCGATAGATGAGGCGAAGTGGGGTTTCGCGATGATCGAAAACTCGCTGTGGCATGCCGTTCCTGATTTCTTACGAGAGCTCAGTACACAGGTCGCTCGAGTGACCGGAGATGAGCTTCCACCCTGGGTCGCCCCCGTGCGTCTTTGCTCGTGGATGGGTGGAGATCGTGATGGGAACCCGAATGTTACACATCACACGACCCGGGAAGTTCTGCTTATGGCGCGTTGGGTGGCAGCAGACCTGTACTGTCGAGATTTGACAGGTCTGATTCAGGATCTCTCGATGTCCGAGGCGTCCGGAGAATTAAGAGCGATAGCTGGAGAAAATGAAGTTGAGCCCTACAGGCGGGTGCTTAAGGATCTGAGGGAGGAGATTGTTATCCTGAGAATTCAGTTGGAAGCGATGCTACGGGGTGAGGTTGTTGAGAGATATAGCCGTATTCGTGAAACCTCTGACCTATTCGATCCGATGCTCGTGGTGTGGGAATCGCTACATGCATGCGGTATGGGCGAGATTGCTGACGGTTACTTACTCGATATGCTCAGACGAATCTCGACGTTTGGGATCGATCTAGTGACTTTGGATATCCGTCAGGATTCCGGGCGACACGCAGAAGTGGTTGCTGAAATAGCTGACGAATTAGGGCTAGGAGATTATCTAGATTGGGATGAGACGAAACGCTGCGATTTTTTGAAACACGAACTGTCGAATTCAAGACCATTGATCCCTCACGAATTTGAGCCGTCAGATAACGTCGCCGAAGTCCTCAATACGTTTAAAGTGATCGCGGAAGCGAGACCTAGCAGTCTAGGTAGTTATGTAATTTCTATGGCCCGCCAACCATCTGACGTGCTTGCCGTGATGCTTCTTCAGAAGGCGTGTGGAGTGAGAAAACCTCTGCCCGTGGTGCCCCTATTTGAGACGCTGGATGATTTAGAACGTGCGCCGGAGGTGATGACGTGGTTGTTGGCGGATACGAGCTATCTTGAAGCAATCGGTGGCGTGCAGCACGTCATGATCGGTTATTCAGACTCTTCAAAAGACGCTGGGACACTTGCAGCCGCCTGGGCTCAGTACCGCGCGCAGGACGAATTATCAGAAATAGCTAAGAACTACGAGGTCAAGCTGGTGTTATTTCATGGTCGCGGCGGAACTGTGGGTCGTGGCGGGGGGCCAGCCCATAGAGCGATCCTAGCCCAGCCACCGGGTTCCGTGGCCAACGCAATTCGTGTTACTGAGCAGGGTGAGATGATTCGCTGGAAGTTTGGTCTGCCTGATATCGCGGTCCAGACACTCACGACTTACGTTCAGTCAGTGATGCAAGCGACATTAAACCCCGCAAAGGCACCAAAACCTGAGTTTGTTGATGTGATGCATTCATTGGCTAACAATTCTGTGAGGTCCTACCGTGCTCTTGTCAAAGATCATCCTGATTTTGTTGATTACTTCCGGACGGTCACGCCCGAGGGTGCTCTCGGTAAATTGCCACTGGGCTCACGACCAGCGAAGCGTAAATCAGATGGTGGTATTGAGAGCCTGCGGGCAATTCCGTGGATTTTTGCCTGGATGCAGGTCCGATTGATGCTACCGGCTTGGCTAGGATCTGATATGGCACTAGCCGGCCTCATTCGAGATGGACGTACTGAAGTATTACAGGAGATGTACGCCGAGTGGCCATTTTTTCAGGTGTATATCGACATGTTGGAGATGGTGCTTGCGAAATCCGACCCTGACATTGCCGCACATTACGAGAGCGTGCTCTCAGGAGACGAACACGGTCTTGGACAATTGACTCGCTCGCGACTTGCATTAGCGGTCCGGTGTATTTCTGAGATCAAGCAAGTCTCTGAACTATTAGAGCGTGAACCAGCGATCGCTAGGTCGTTGGCCGTTCGCCATCCGTATATGGAGCCTCTACATATTTTACAGGCAGACTTGTTGCGCCGCGATCGTGCGAATCCGGGACAACCGTTCGTTGAGTGTGCGTTGATGGCATCAGTTGCAGGGATCGCGGCTGGCATGCGAAACACGGGATAGTTGCACCATAAGATAACTTGCACAAATACCAGAAATACGGATAGGGTTTGCGATTATCCAAATGGGGAGCGCGACGGCACATGCGAGTCATCTTATTAGGAGCGCCTGGCGCAGGCAAAGGAACGCAGGCTCAGTACATTTGTAAAGAGTTTGGTATTCCGCAAATTTCTACCGGTGATATGTTGCGGGCAGCTGTGAAAGCCGAGTCTCCGCTCGGGCTTGCTGCGAAGGAAGTGATGGATGCCGGAAGCTTGGTATCAGACGACATCATCATTGGGCTAGTCATAGAGCGTTTGGAGCAACCAGATTGCGCAAACGGATGCTTATTCGACGGTTTTCCACGCACAATCCCTCAGGCAGAAGCTCTTCGTGACTCTGGTGTGAACATCGATCATGTCGTTGAAATGGCTGTTGATGACGGAGCGATCATTGAGCGGATGGCGGGACGCCGCGTTCATTTAGCGTCGGGTCGGACCTACCATATGGTTTATAATCCGCCCAAAAAGGACGGATATGACGACGAAACAGGCGAGCAATTGATTCAGCGTGATGACGATCGAGAATCCGTTGTTCGTGATCGTCTGTCTGTTTACCATGAGCAGACTGAGCCATTGATCCACTTTTATTCTTCATGGGCTAAAGCAGATCCATCAGGCGCGCCGACCATGGACCGGATTCAAGGTGTGGGCCAAGTTGAGGAAATACGCGACGAAATTTTTGCGGTGCTCCGGGGCAAATAATCGATGAGCCGGAAGCCTCGGCTAGTCCTTTCAGAACAGGCGCTGGTGGCAAACTACCACCGCCTGTCGTCGTTTTCGGGTCAGGCAGAATGTGCCCCATCGATCAAAGCCAACGCCTACGGGGTTGGTATTGATTTCGTTGCCCCCGTCCTCTGGGAAGCGGGATGCCGAACCTTTTTTGTTGCCTACTTTGAAGAGGCGCTGGCACTGAAGTCGGTGGTACCAGATGCAATAATCTATGTTTTTCATGGATTAAAACAATCCGAGTTCCACACTGCATCAGTGTCCGATATTCGACCCGTACTGAACACACTGGAGGAAGCAGGCATTCCTGCGGTTGCATCGCTAAAACCGGCAATTCATGTAGATACCGGTATGTGTCGGTTAGGTATTCCCCTATACCATCATGACCAGCTAACTGAAGTGATATCAGATTGCCAGCCGTCTCTTTTGATGAGCCATTTGGCTTCAGCCGACCAGCCCGAACGTTCATCCAGTGAGCGACAACTGAGTTTGTTCGAGGCACTGAGATCGAATCTCGGTGCGACGTGTCCACCAAGTTCCCTCGCTAATACTGCGGGAATACTGTTAGGGGAGCCCTATCATTTTGATCTCGTCAGACCAGGGATTGGGCTTTATGGCGGTTCACCTGATCCAAATGATCCCAAGGGTTTTGAAGCGGTGGTTTGTTGGCAGGCCCAGGTCATTGAGCTACAGCAGGTGAAACAGGGTCAATCTGTTGGCTATGGGGGGTCCTATGTTGCGTCTCATGATTTGCGTCTGGCCACTATTGGTCTCGGTTACGCCGATGGCTACTTACGTGCTTTGAGTAATAGAGGTGAGGTGCTCATTGAGGGCTGCCTATGCCCGATCGTGGGGAGGGTCAGTATGGATTTGATCACCGTCGATGTCAGTTCTGTCGAAAGCATCAAAGAAGGAATGTGGGTCGAAATGATGGGGCCTGGCATTTCCGTCGATACGGTCGCTCGAAAAGCGAATACAATCGGCTATGAATGCCTGACGCGCCTCGGAGCTCGCATGGAGCGGATTATTGTTTGAATCGAAGTTTTGGCCTGAGACTATCAATCCATGAGTTGGCTATTTATTGACGCTTCACGTGACCGGCTCTCTATCGGGATTGAAGTCGGTACAATTTGGAGGGCGTTTGATGCGATCGAAGGTCGCCACGATCAGGTGTTGCTGGAATCGATACGATCGCTTTGCGTCGAATCTGGGCAGTCAATTAGTCAATTATCCCAATGTGTTGTCGTTAACGGTCCGGGAAGTTTTACGGGGCTGCGGATCGCTGTGTCGTGTATCCATGCCTTGGATTTAGTTTGTCCCCTGCAAGTTCTGCCTATTGATCAACTGTCACTATTGGCGGCCGCGAGTGGGGGGGAGTGTCTCGATGCGATCATAGATGCTCGGATGGATGAGGTCTACTTGGGATCAGACATGCGAGAAGATGGGACCTACGGTTCTCTCCAGTTGATGCCCGTGGGGGACCTGAATAAAGAGCAGGTCATGTTGTGTCACGCGGAAGAAAGTGATCGATTCCCCACAAAGCTAATTCCTGTGCTACCGACGCTTGAGACCCTGAGGAGGCAGGCGATGCGCATGGACGCCTCGAAGTGGATTCCTGGAAATCGACTCACACCGCTGTATGTGAGGAAAACCGTCTCATGGAAGCCGCTTTCAGAACAGCCATCGAAATTATATGACCACTGAATACGCGTTTTTCCTCGCGCTTATACAGGGATTTACAGAGTTTTTGCCGGTCTCCAGCTCCGCGCATCTAATCCTGCCGTCAGCCATATTTGGGTGGCCAGATCAGGGCCTGGCTTTCGATGTTGCGGTCCATTTCGGCTCATTGGGCGCTGTGATACTTAGTCTGCGCCTCGAAATCTATCGAGTCATCACCGGCATGTGCGTAGGGATGGGGTGCCGTTACCCCCGTCACGCAAAGCTAGGTTGGTTAGTAGGATTAGCAACTTTACCAGCGGTTCTTTCGGGCCTATTTGCGAAAAATTTTATCGAGACAGAACTTCGCAGCGAACTGGTAATCGCTTGGGCCACTATCGGGTTCGGGTTATTGCTCTGGTGGGCAAACCATCAATCTGGCCGGGGTGGATTCGGCAAAATTCGAGTTAAAGAGGCTGTGGTGATTGGTCTAGCGCAAGCCCTGGCACTGATTCCGGGGACTTCGCGTTCGGGAATCACTCTGACGGCGGGGCTCTGGTTAGGTCTATCTCGCACAGTGGCCGCGAAGTTTTCATTTTTACTATCGATACCGGTCATCTTCGGTGCGGCAGTTTTAAAGATGAAGGATCTGCTTGAGGCTTCTGACAGTGTGGCATGGGATTCCATTGGGATCGGTGTACTGGTTAGTTTTTTCTCGGCTTATTTGTGTATCCGACTATTTTTGATGTTCATCCGGCGCGTGGGCCTGTTGCCGTTTGTCGCCTATCGCCTGGCGCTTGGTCTGATACTGCTTGTCTTATTTGTATGACGTCAGCCAAAAGGCTCTATCCTCTGCTGCAAAAAAATTTTGTGAACACAGTCTCGCTCCGGACGTGGGTTGAGAGAGTTTGATATGTGTATCCCCAACAGTTGGTTGTCTAAGCGAAAACGATCAATTCCTATAGATACAAAATATTTGGCACGCTTTGGGATCACCTTCGGCGTGGTTTTACCGCGATCAGCCTACAACTGCGGCATGAAGGTAGTAGAATCTGGGCATGGCTGAGTTTGATGCATCACGATTCTTGAAAAATCTGACGGTTCGTCCCGGCGTCTATCAAATGAGAGACGCTGCCGGAAAAATTTTATACGTCGGAAAAGCGAAAAATTTGAAGGCACGCGTATCGAGTTATTTTCGTGGCGGTGGTCTTGCATCGAAGACGATGGCGATGGTCGCTAAAATTGATGATATTGACATCACGGTCACTCGTAACGAAGTTGAGGCGCTTTTGCTTGAGCAAAACCTGATTAAAGATTCGAGGCCTCCCTACAATATTCTGCTCCGTGACGATAAGTCCTATCCCTACGTTTACACGAACACAGAGCATCCCTATCCGGGGCTATATTATCGCCGTGGCGGTCGCCAAGCTAGCGGCAAAACCTTCGGACCATTCCCTTCCGCGGGGGCAGTGAAATCGACGCTTAATTTAATACAGAAGACCTTCCAAATTCGGCAGTGCGAAGAGAGCGTTTTCCAGAATCGAAGTCGACCCTGTTTGCAGTATCAGATTGGTCGATGCAGCGCGCCCTGTGTTGGTTTTGTGAGTCAAGCTGATTACGCAGAGGACCTTGATCATGCGAGGCTTTTTCTTGAAGGAAGAAGTGGCGAATTGATTACGTCGCTAGAAGCTCGAATGGATGAAGCCAGTAATGTACTAGAGTTTGAAAAGGCTGCACGGTATCGGAACACAATCTCGCGCGTCCGTCGCGTGCAGGCAGAGCAGGTGATGGAAAGTGATTCAGCTGATTTGGACGCGATTGCTGTTTCCCAGCAAAGTGGAGCGATTTGTGTTGCCATTTTGAGTGTCCGCGGGGGTCGGGTCCTTGGTGTCAATACACAGTTCCTAGACTCCGGGATTTTAGAATCACCTGAAGAAATCTTGGACGCATTTATCCCTCAGTACTACTTATCCTCAGCTCGAGTCATCCCGCCCGAACTAATTTGCTCGCACGAGGTTAATGAGGCGGCACTGGTCTCACTAGCGCTTAGCCAAGCTAGTAATAAGAAGGTACGGATCGCGTTCGCCGTCCGCGGGGTTCGCCAACAGTTTTTAGATTTGGCCAAGACAAATGCCGAAGAATCACTAGCTCTTCGTCTTTCGACTCGTGATGGTCAGGCGAAACGATTGGCCGATTTTGCCGAGCGGTTTGGCTGTGATGTACCTGACCGTATTGAATGTTTTGATATCAGTCACACATCTGGTGAGGCGACTGTAGCAAGTTGTGTGGTGTTTGACTCCTCCGGCCCACTGAAAAGTGATTATCGAATTTTCAATATCACGGACGTCAAAGCAGGAGATGATTATGCCGCGATGCGCCAGGCATTAACCCGGAGATATCGACGAGTTAAGTCCGGAGAGGTCCCGTTACCGGATGTATTAGTCATCGATGGGGGAAAGGGACAGATGTCTGAAGCTGTAAATATCTTGAACGAACTTGGGATGCATAATGTGTTCGTGCTGAGCGTATCTAAGGGCCCCTCGCGGAAGGCTGGATTTGAGTTGCTGCATAGGGCAGACACCGGTGAAGAACTAAGTCTGCCTGCGTCGGCCCCTGCCCTACATTTAGTCCAGCATATACGTGATGAAGCTCATCGGTTTGCGATCACCAAACATCGTCAAGCGCGGGGGAAAGCCAGATCTCAAAGCCCGCTTGAGGGAATCCCTGGGGTGGGCCCCAAGAGGCGACAATCTTTGTTGAGGCACTTTGGTGGGATGAGGGAACTGGCTCGCGCGAGCGTAACAGATATTGCGAAGGTGACCGGGATGAGCCAGCAGACCGCTGAATTGGTTTACTCTGCGCTGCATACCGACTGAGAGATCTTTGTGAATTTACCGAATTTTTTAACCCTGGTACGTGTCGTTTTAATTCCCGTATTGGTTCTTGTGTGGTTTCTTCCGTGGCAATACGCGGGCGAGCTGTCAGCGCTTATCTTTGTCATAGCCGCGTTGACAGACTGGCTCGATGGTTGGCTCGCACGTCGTTGGAAACAGGAGTCTGCTTTTGGAGCGTTTCTGGACCCGGTAGCCGATAAGTTGATAGTGGCGGCCGCCCTGGTCTTACTGGTCGATGCTTTTGACTCAGTGCTGGTCACGTTGTCGGCAATTGTCATCATCGGGCGGGAAATCGTTGTCAGTGCTTTACGAGAGTGGATGTCTGAGATCGGTCAGCGCGCCCAGGTCGCAGTGGGCTGGCTGGGAAAGGTGAAGACGGCTTCGCAGATGCTGGCGATTACCATATGCTTAGCGCTTCCTGTGAAAGAGACATTACTGCATCCCGGGCTTTGGATTTTAGTGGTCGCAGCCCTGCTGACCTTGTGGTCTATGGGCACATACCTCAAAGCCGCATGGCGACACCTTATTCCGTCGACCACTGATCCGGATTAAGACTCGCTGCTTGTTATTCAGGCGGCTCTATCACCGAGTTGCGAGATACAGTTTGGGCCGGTTATTTTTAAATCGAAGTGGAGGCTGTATACTTTGCAACGTCTAATAGCTCTGTATCGCACGCCGGTGTGATGGAATTGGTAGACATACCGGACTTAAAATCCGGAGAGGGAAACCTCGTGCCAGTTCGAGTCTGGCCACCGGCACCACAATCACTAAATCTCCAGCTATAGCCCGTTGTTTTGAATACAACATAGCTGAATGGCGATCACTATTTGCCGCCTTTTTTATGCCGCTCAGTTAAGGATGCTATGATCGCCCTAGCGTGCTCCTCAGAGAGGTTGAATTCTTGTCTGAGTCGGTCAATGTGTGCCGCCTCATCCGAGGTGATAACGCCGTCAGCGAGAGCATGGTCGACCTCTGCTTCGAATATCGCTTTGCGTTTACCCAGTTGGTTTGCGAAGGCGTTACCCACAATCCCCGTCAGAAGCGCGACCGTGCAGACCCCCATCAGCGCCGTAAGTGCACCAATAAGTTTTCCGAGTGGCGTGATCGGTGATACGTCACCATAGCCGACGGTGGTTAGGGTGATGATAGCCCACCACATGGTTTCAGGGATGGACGAAAATACGTCCGGTTGAACTTTATTTTCGGCAACATATATGAGCGCACTTGCCAAGAATAAGGCGATGCCGAGAAGATAGAGTGCGGCGCCGAACGCTCGTCGTTCTTCATAGATCGCTGAGATTAGGTCCTCCAGAGCCGACGAATAGTGGCTGAGTTTCAACAAGCGAATCATTCGCAGTACTCGAAGCCAGCGCAGGTCAGCTCCGGGGATGAGCCACTGTAAAAAACTTGGCAAGAGGGCAAGCAAGTCAACGACCCCAGTAAAGCTGCACATATAGCTCAGTCGCTTACGGGTCGGAGAGTCTCCGCGGAGGTCGGCTTGCATCGGTGCGGACCAGAGACGCAACATGTATTCAGCCGCGAAAATGGTCACCGAGATCATCTCGAAAGCAAATAGTTGCGGACCATAGACGGCCGCGATACTGTCGACAGACTCAAGACATACAGCGATTAGATTGGCAAGGATGAGGAGCGATAGAGCGAGATCGACGCGTTTGCTGGTCTGGTCACCGAAGCGACCTTTGTTCATTATTTCAGCCATTCGCTGCTGGGTGATTCGCATGCCGCTTCCTTTCGAGAACCGGGGAAGTTTAGAGGATTTCCATGAAAAACAATAACAAGCTATTGCAGTCAGCTACGACGATGGTGTTTTGCTTCTTCCTGTCGGCGCTGGTATCAGGGTCTGCGAAGGCGTCTGAGACCCATGAGAATTATGCCTTCATGAGTGCCCAGGATCTGTATGATGCCCTGTCGCAGCAGTCTCAAGTCGCTCTGGGGTACCTGCTCGGGATTGTCGACGCGAGGAAGGGCCCGCAAGCGGAAGGAAACTGCTTCACAGTTCCTTGGCAATCCGATGCAGACGAAGTGCTGGTGACGGCGTATCTAGATTACTGGCCACAGGTTGCAGATTTTTCGATGCGGGCGCCTGACGCATTGATACAAATGATGGAAGATCGTTTCCCTTGCCAGGCGAACTAAAGCAATGCGAAAACCCCATATTTTTAAGTCTAAACTTTTATAAACATATCGATTTTTATTCTTTTTTCGATTTTTAATCCCAGTTTATTATCGCTCGTATTGGGACTTTAGTCCCAGCGCGGTGTGTTTTTTTGTTAAAAGGCGTAGTATCGATAGCGGTTATATCGATAGAACGAAATTACGGGGTGCTTTTATGCGTATGCGTTTTGATCTTCTGAGAGCCTTGGTCATTGTGATGGGGGTGGGCTTACTGCCGCTGTCTTCACTGGTGAGCACAGCGGCCGCGGAAGAACCAAAAACATGCTCAGACGGCAAGCCGTGTCCCACCGATGCTGAGTTGGAGGATTCCTGCTCAGACGAGGGAGAATCACTCTAGCGAGTAACAATCCTCAAAGAAAAAAAGAAGGAAATTGAGCATGGATATTCAAAAAACTCTCACAGGGGCGTTGGTTGCGGCGGCGATGACGATCGCTCCCCTTGCAGCACACGCTGAGAATAAGCCGGTCGATATCACGTTTGGTGGTAAATCGACGGCGCAGGTTATGCACAAAGGAAAGATGGTTACTATCCAGCGTGTGCAGGATAACGGAAATAATGTCGACGCGTCTTTCGCGAAGACGTCACGTCCGTGCCCTCCATTCTGTATTCAGCCAATTAGTCTGGCGCCTGGTGTCGAGACGATCGGTGAGAACGAAATGATTGATTACCTCGAGAGAATGACGGCGGGTGATGATTCAGTTCTTGTGATTGATTCACGTACCCCAAATTGGGTCGAGCGTGGACAGATTCCTGGGGCGATCAATCTTCCGTGGACCAAGCTAAACACGGCCAAGGGCGCTGATCCACTGTCAATCGGTGAGATCATGGAGGGTCAGTTCAATGCCTCTCAGTTCGATGGTCTCTGGAAGTTTGGTAAGGCAAAGACCTTGGTGATGTACTGTAATGGTATGTGGTGCGGTCAGTCGCCAGCCAATATCAAGGCACTTCTTGATTTCGGCTACCCCTCGCACAAGATCAAGTGGTACCGCGGTGGTATGCAAAACTGGGCAAACCTTGGTTTGACTACAGTAAAGCCGTAAACCGGTGTTAAGTCAGAAAAGCCCGCCACAGTCGCGGGCTTTTTTATTCGTGTGTACTCGCGTGATAGGTCCTTGTAAGACAAGGCTTGGGGTTGTAGTATTCCCGGCCTTCTATGACGGCGCGTTGGCAGAGTGGTTATGCAGCGGATTGCAAATCCGTGGACATCGGTTCGATTCCGGTACGCGCCTCCATCAGATCAACATTTGAATGACCAGATTCCACTTTCCGGCAAAAAACTGCAATCACGGTTAACACTGATTTTGTGTATTTATCCATAAACTACCTCCTCACCTTATTTGCACTTTCCCACTGATGATTCTCTTTCTCAGCAGCGCTGCGCATAGACTCCTCAAATCTCGCTTCCTGGGCTTCAGCCTCTTCCCTGAGCTCTTTTTCTGATTTCATCGTAAAACCTCTAAACAGTGCGTGACAGAAGGCAAGCGGCGTTAGAACGACGAAATACAGCATGATGACGATGAAGTTATATTGACGTATCAGATCGATAGCTCCTCTGACGCCTTTCCAGATAAACATCACTATTAGAAATAGGCCTATCAAACCTAATATGGGAACGCCGTCACTTTCCATAGCCCGTATTCAATCCTCAGGTCTAAACTTCACAGTCAGTGATCTGAATTTTTTCTCGAAAGTAGCGGCATCAAACCGCTTAACCTCGTCGAACGGAGCGGCCCTGTTGACGGCCGTCAAGGCCGAACGATCAAACAACACATCACCACTGGTCTTAACGATACGAACATCGACTAGTTCGCCATTGGATGCGAGAGACATGCAAAGATAAACTTCAAGGCCGCCCTTAAATGCAACAGGTCGACGCCATGCTTGAGTAATCCGGGTGGTCATCGCATCAAGTGTGTTAGCGGCCGCTTTTTCAGACGCCAACGCAGTTGAAAGAGCCAGTTCTGCTTCATGCTTCTGCTGAGCCAAATCTTCGAGTGAGCGGGCCTCTGTCTCTGCACGCTTAAAAGCCTCTTCTAATTCAGAACCAGAATCGATTTCACTGTCCATGACCTTAGCCCACATACCGAAGGCTTTTCTGGTTGAATCATCCCAGACGATCTCGGAAAAACTATCATCCTTGCCAGCAAGGCATTTCAGAGCGTAAGTATTTCCAAATTCCTCTACCGCCGAGGAACTGGGAAATAGCCCTTTCTCTTGTCGATAAGCATCAATAATCACATTGCGCAAAACCGGCTCTACGACTCTGGCTCGCTGCTCAGGTAACGCATCCAAAAGTGCATTCGTATTTTTGATAACTTCAGGAAGGAGTGTGCCCATCTGTCTGGCTAGCATGATGGTTGCTGCCACACTATAAACACGGCTACAGGGATCAGTCTCAGCCTTTACAGGAAGGCTAAATGTAAGAGCAGTGAACGTCGCTATTAGTCCAGTAGAGAGCCTTTGCATCAATAACTCTTTGTTTCGCCGTACTACAAACAACGCTAATACTTCTGACCTGGTCTTGCCACCGTGGCATGTTCGACCTAAGCGTACCGTTACCCCTAGCTCGTTCTTCCGTAACCGTTACCACCTGCCCAGGTTTGCAAAAGAGTGATCTCAGGAAGGAATCGGCGTAGGGTTCGTCTCATAAGGCCTCGTAAGATTTGTCAGGCCGTCGGGATAGGCTCA